>Ga0066372_10000075_pt1 | contig 31606 bp, 30 predicted proteins | sample Knorr_S15_td_250_FD_77011 | JGI IMG/M metagenome (GOLD analysis project Ga0066372, IMG submission 77011) | Marine microbial communities from Southern Atlantic Ocean transect - Knorr_S15_td_250_ad_251m_LV_A | ecosystem: Environmental > Aquatic > Marine > Oceanic | place: Southern Atlantic ocean... | reverse complement strand
CTTGTACCTTTTCCGGCAGCTAAAATTAAAGCTTTCATAAAATAACTATTGAATTAGAATAAAATGACATAATCATTGTAATATATCCCTTGCTTTAAGATTAAATAAACATCTTATGAAGAAAATAAATACAACTAAAAATAGTTCAAGTTTATTGGCATACTGCTTGAGTCATTATAAGAGCAATAAAACTGGAGTGTTCATTGCTTCCTTTTTGTTGATAATAACTGGACTTTTAGATTCAATTGGCCTCTCTCTCGTTGTACCTGCTTTAAATATCCTTGTAGGTTTTGGAGAAACAGAAAATCAAGTCATATCTTCGATAAAAAAAATATTCGAAACTTTAAACATTACATATTCCTTACGATACGTCCTAGGAATAACAGCTCTTATAATGTTGATAAGAAGTGTGTTTATCTTCTTGCAAAGTGCCTATTGCGGGTACATTAGATATAACTATATTGCTCAAAAAAGACGCATTTTCTTCTCAAAATTAGAAAATAGCAGTTGGAATTCTTTTAAATTAGAGCCTCAAGCAAAAATAGTGAACTTAATGACCACCGAGAGTCAACGGGCAGGCACAGCTTTCATTCACTTTCTGCAGCTAGTCTCAAACATTGGAGTATCTATAATTTACTTAGTTGTTCTTGTATTAATCTCAGTTAGTATGACTTTGTACGCATTATCAAGCGCTATCATAATTGCAATTATCTTCTCTACCCTTCTAAAGATCACTAAGAAACTCGGGGAAAGGCAGACAGGACTTGGTGAATTATTCTTATCAAATATAAATGACGCGGTAGGACTTGCAAAATATATTAGAACTCACGGGAAAGAATCTTTCATAAGGTCAAGAATAGAAAGGGCAATCAAAAAGTTAAGACAGAATCAGTTCAGGATGGCTTTGAGTGATTCTCTGTTCTTTGCGACATACGAATACGCATTTATAGGCTTTCTGCTACTTGGTTTATTGATTTCTACGAGATATTTTGATTTAAATGCTAGTATGATAACTTTACTGTCTCTAATATTCTTTAGGTTGTTTCAAAAAACAAGGTTAGTCCAACAGTTCCTGCAATTCCTTAGCAAAAATATTCGTTCATTTTATGCCATGGAAGAAGCTGAGAAAAAATTGAAACCAGATAAGGAGTCATGGGGGGATGAACCATTCAAGAAATTAAATAAACAAATAAATATAAAAAACATATCTTTCTCGAGGAAGCCTCAAGATATATTCAATAACGCAAGTGTAAAAATAGATAGTAATGCCACCACGCTAATTGTAGGACCTTCAGGATGGGGGAAAACAACATTGGTAGATATCATGATTGGATTGATCCCTGTGAGTAAAGGTAGTGTATTGTATGACGACATCAACTTATACAACTACAATCGAAGTCAATTCAAAGAGTCTATAGCTTACGTTGACCAGAACGCTGTTTTGTTCAACGACACTATAATGAATAATTTAATATGGGCAAATGACAAAGCTAAGAAACAAGACGTTTACTCAATAACAAAGAAACTAGATATTCACGATAAAATACTAAAATTGCCTTCAAAATATAACTCTAACGTTGGGGATCTTGGAAATATATTATCTGGTGGAGAAAAACAACGAATATCTATTGCGAGAGCGTTACTCTGTAAACCCAAAATATTAATCTTAGATGAAGCATTTAATCAACTTGACATTGAATCCAAAAAGCCAATATTAGATACCTTGAAAGAACTACAAACGAATACAACCATCATCATAGTGACTCATACTTCTGACGCATTGAGCTTGGCAGACAAAGTTGTCGAAGTAAAGCAAGGCAAAATAAAGACATTGTCAAAGAATACTGACTGGAAAAAATATTTTGGTGCCGAGGGCGAGAGTCGAACTCGCACGCCCTAAGGCAAAGGATTTTAAGTCCTTCGTGTCTACCATTCCACCACCTCGGCATAATAGTGGAGGCGACGGGCGGATTCGAACCGCCGAATAGAGGTTTTGCAGACCTCGGCCTTAAACCACTTGGCTACGTCGCCACTATATCTAAGAATAAATGTGAAAACAAAGAATACCGTAAAATAAAGCCTGATTCAAAAAAATGATGTTTAATATATCATTATTTCACTAATGTACCTATCAGTATTCCATAAATTAATTCTATAGTATTATAAATTTATGCTCTATAAATCATTTAAATACGACACAACGGAGTTCCCTTTCAAGGAAGTCGTAAGAGATATCATGGACGTGGGTAACTTAGAACAAGCACATAAAGATTTCAAGTTTCCACACAAACTAGAGACTATGAAAGATCAAAATACGATTCTGCATGACCGTTTTTATAAAGCAATGAGGGAACCAGATTTCTCTCAATTATACAATAAATTTATTATAGAATTCATATCCAAAATGTTTGATGAAAGTGTACTTTTTCAGAAATTTCCATCTTTTAGGGTTCATCAGCCAGACAATGTGGCTGTTGGAGAATTTCACAGAGACTCTGATTTTGGACATGATACCCATGAAGTAAATTTTTGGCTGCCTTTTACTGATGCTTATGAAACAAACACTGTCTGGATAGAAGATCCAATTACCAAAAAAATTGAAGCTATGGAAGTGGAATATGGAAATGTGGCAAGATTTGATGGAGCAAATTTAAATCACGGTAATAAAACCAATAAAACTGGGAAAACCAGAATGAGTATTGATTTTAGAATATTTGCTCGTCGATATTACAAATCTGATATTCAAGAAGCAAAAGAAACTATCACTCAAAAAAAGAAACTTATTATAGGTGATTATTGGGCGGAGATTTGATAAAGCCTGAGAGAATAATCGCATCTTCTAAAAACTAATTAATTAAACTTGTAATAATAAACTAAGGAACAAGACCTACCGAACTAACTGAATATTATATAGCGATTTCTCAAATAAGGTACCAATACTCTGTCAACATATCTGATATGTATAGAAATGAATGTTAAAGACAGATAATATCATAAAATAAATACAGCGTGATTTTAAAAGTAGAAATTTTTCAAAGTTGTTTGACAAGAAAATAAAAATAAACCAAGAAACTGATGCGTTTAGGACTTATCAACGTATCATTCCATTCTTCAAAGACATGATAGAAAAAGATACTGGATCACCAAGCCAATATTGGTCACAAGAAATTTCTGGTTTCGACTACATGTTCGATGCATCTCCTTTGATAATAAATAAGATGCGACATCACTGCTACCACTTAACTGGAGAAAGAGACTATGCTTACAGAGATCATCACCTTTATAAATCTGGTCAGTTCAAATCAAAGTTGGAATTATTAGACTCTATTGCACAAAAAAAACTTTTTATTTCTGAGCCAAATATCTTAGGAGGATTTGGGTTTAAATTTGATGGAAAAATGGTCAACAAAGACACTCTAAAGTTCTATGAATGCATGATAGCCTTAGAAAGGTCAAGGATTTTAGACGATCTAGTCTCAAAAAGTGAAAATTTTACCACTTGTGAAATAGGAGGAGGATGGGGAGGATTCGCTTACCACTTTTGCTCTTTGTTTCCTAAGGCGAAATACGTATTGGTAGACCTACCGCAGACGTTAATTTTCTCCTATATTTTTCTAACTGAAGCCTTCCCAGATAAAAGAGTAAAACTATATGAATATGAAGAAAAATCTTTAACGGAATCTGATATTTTATTGATCCCTAATGGCTCATTTGAAAAGTTTTCAGAGAAATTAGATCTTGGAGTAAATATTTGCTCTTTTCAAGAAATGACAACTAAACAAATCATCAATTATGTAAAAAAATTAAGTGATTCAAACTGCAAATATATGTATTCCCTAAACAGGAATCTTAATAAAAACAATGATTCACTTGATCAACCTGTCGAACTACTTATATCAAAGTATTTTGATACAGAAAGAATAGAAATTCTAGACATACCTTATACAGATTTAAACATAAAAAATTTAGATCAAGGCTTAATGAACAAAGATCTTAAGATATTCTTCAAGAATCTCATAAAGCTAATAATTCAAAACAAAAAAGATCCTAAATTTGGTTACGTACATACTATAGGAAAAAAAATATAATATGTTGATGGTGCCGAGGGCGAGGTTCGAACTCGCACGCCTATACAGGCACAGCGCCCTCAACGCTGCTTGTCTACCAATTCCAACACCTCGGCATAAGTTATAGAGGTGGCAGGAGCGGGAGGATTCGAACCCCCGACCTAAGGTTTTGGAGACCTTCGCTCTACCAACTGAGCTACGCTCCTAATTCAATCTATTGAATTAAAACATACATTCTATCAACTTGAGAAAAATTACGGAATAAAATAATAGGACCGGCAATCGGCCGGTCCTATTTCAAGGAAGAAACTTGGTTTTGATCATTCTCTCCAATAAAATCAAAACAAGCCATTTTCTACTGTCTAGAGGGCTTTATCTCCAGCATCATTGGTTCGTATTCTTATTGCTTCATCTATCTTAGAAACAAAGATCTTTCCATCGCCTATTACTCCTTCACCTGTCTTTGCACCATCAATTAGCACTTCAATTATGCTCTTTTTCATCTTGTCAGGAATAACTGTCACTATAAGAGTCTTAGGTAAGGCTGACCTGGTGATTGAAGATGTTCCCCTTCCTGTAAGAACTTCTACTCCCTTTTGGTTTCCTTTTCCAGTTATATTAACCATATAGAACCCGCCTGCTCCAGCTTCCTCTAAAGCACTACCTATAGAATTGGCTCTTTCTGGTCTGACTATAGCTTCTATTTTTAGCATATTTTTTTCCTTTCTTTTAGTTAATTAGTTTCAGGTTAGTCAGCTCCATCTGCAATATATCCGCGTTCTCCGTGAACATTAGCATCAAGACCAGTTGCTTCTATGTTTTCTGCTTCCTGCAATCCAAGACCAGGAATCAAATCTAAAACCTTCAAGATTATAAAAGTTGCAATCCCAGAGTAAGCCAAAGTTGCTAACACAGCGATTAACTGTTCGACTACTATGGCCGCATTGCCTTCTATCAATCCTGCAGTCCCACCGATCCCTTCGACTGCAAAAATTCCTGTCATTATTGCTCCCCAAGCTCCACCGACACCATGAACTCCAAATACGACGAGTGCATCATCTATTGGACTTTTTTCCATAAGAATCGCAACAGAATAACATACCATACTCACAGTGACACCAATTGCCAATGCTCCAGCAACGTCAACGAATCCTGAGGCAGGGGTAATCGCCACTAAGCCTGCTACAGCTCCAGTTGCTGCACCTACTGCGCTGAACTTTTTAGTATGTATAACTCCTATCACAACCCAAGTTAATGCGGCTGCGGCTGCGGCTGTGTTGGTTACAAGAAATGCATTCACTGCCTGAAAATTAGCAGATAATCCACTTCCAGCGTTAAATCCGAACCATCCAAACCACAGTATTGATGCACCTAAAAGTACATAAGGCACATTGTGAGCAACGATTCCACCAGCTGCTCCATTACGTCTTTTACCTACTAAAAATGCAGCTACAAGAGCAGCTATTCCAGCATTCAAATGCACTACGGTACCTCCTGCAAAATCTAGAGCTCCTCGTTCAAATAACCATCCATCACTGGCCCACACCCAATGGCATATTGGTGCATATACAAGGGTTATCCATAACACAATAAATAACATATATGTAGAAAACTTAAATCTTTCAACAAATGCTCCTGTTATAAGTGCTGGAGTAATAATAGCGAACATCATCTGAAATACTACAAATACCAAATCAGCGGCTGCAGTTGATGGATCAGTAACTACTCCATCAAGAAAAAGATAATCAAAATTTCCTATCAGTGAACCCCCATTACCGAACGCCAAACTATAACCCCAAACAACCCATACAACACTTATTAAGGCCATTGATATAAAGCTGTACATCATTGTACTTATGACATTCTTAGCTCGTACCAAACCTCCATAAAAAAATGCTAAGCCTGGTGTCATAAAAAGCACCAATGCTGATGCAACTATCATCCAAGCAATATTTCCATCACCCATAATTTTTCCTTTCTAGTTAAAACTTTGTTAAAAGGTTACGCTATATCTTTTTTTGATTTAGGTTGTTTCATAAATTAACAGAGAATGTTACAAAAATGTTTCCATTAGGTAATAATTAATTACGTTTTCTTCTATTAAAATAGAAACGTTTAACGAAAAATGCCAATAATAATACTCCAAAAGGATAAAATTCGAAACTCATAGTACTTCCCCCGCAACTACCGTTAGACCTAGATAAATGGAAGTCATCTTCTTCATTCAAGGAGTCAGCGACTTGATCCGCATGTAAATTCTCTTCGGGAGATTCCTTCTTGTCTTCACTTAAAACTAATTCAATACCTAACTTCTCTCTCCACATGTTTTCTATTTCAGTTAGGTCTTTTCCAAAAGTATCTTTGAAGCTGTCATTTATAGATTTTTTCTCTGATATATTCTGCATTAGCTTTGACATTGACCCAGCTGGAAATTCATTAATTAGGAACTCAATGAAAGATTTCGATTGACCATAGGCTACCAAAGTTAAATTAGGATTTCCTGGAAATCTATTAAGAGACGAAAAAGGTAATATTCTTCCAGTATCTATAGCCCATTCGAGATATCTATCGTAACCAGCATCTTGCTCAATATTTGCCAACTCAGCAAGGCCTTCATTTAACCAGAGAGGGACACCAAGATATGAATCCTCCGAAGCTCTCGCAACAATTACATGCGTAATCTCATGAGTAGATACTCCCAAAGCAGACCGAGACCCTCCATCTACTAATACGACATTCTCCGTCGCAAATGCCTGTCCTTCAGTAATTAATGAGCCTGCCTGCGTCTCACTTTTTTTAACCACAACGTCAAACATCTCAGAATAATTGTTGTACATAATTACTGATATAGGTTTATTTTCAGTGACTCCAAGCAAGTTGGACATCTGAGTGACTGTTTTTTCACATGCTTCAAGCAGTTTATTAGCTCTTCTTCCTACTGGGCCGTGGAAGTAGATGTCTACAATTTCGCCTGATACCTTGTTCCATTCAAATCTCGAATCTAAAACAACACCTTTTTTTTGTTCCGTTCTCAATTTAGTTCCATCTTTAAAAAATAATTCAAAATAATAAGTTATAGAACTACCAGGAGGGATATATCGGTCAGCTTTAGATGTTGAGAAAAAATAGGTCAAAGTTAAGAGGCTTAGGTCTTCAGGTATTTCAACATATTCGTATTGAACTGTCTTTCGTCCATCAATTTTAAATTTTACTTGTATGTCTTCAATTAACGAGACATCAGAAACGTCTATGGAAAATTGAATGCCTTCTGGGATCATTGAAGTAAACCTAAAATCTTCTACTATGTTTTCATCTGCCGAAATTACATTCAAGTTAATGGTGAAGAAAGAAAAAGCGATCAAAAAAAATATTAATCTATAAACCAGATTAAAAGTTTTGAAGTTCATTCTTCCCTTAGAAGATTCCAAAAGATAATAAATCTGTGGACAAATCCAATCAATACTCCTGTTGTAAGAACAATCATAGTAACCAAAGGTGTAAAGAAAGTTAACCCAACACAAACTACAAAAACTCGTTCAGGTCTTGTAAATATTCCCCCTTTTGAATTTAGGCCAAGCCCTTCTATTCGAGCCCTCAAATAACTTATCATTATCGAGAATACAAGAGATAGAGATGCCAACATTACAATCCAAATATTTCCATCCCCTAATGAAAAAAAATAAATTATACCAAGGAGTACCAAACTTTCGCTCAAGCGATCTAGGACTGAATCTAAAAAGGCTCCTTTAGAGTTCTCCAATCCTGTCTTTCTCGCAAGTGCTCCATCAAAGATATCCAAAAATCCAGAAGCGAAGATAAAGAGGCCAGCAGACCTGAACATACCTTGACTGATAAGAAGAACAGAAATTAATATTAATGCAAATCCAGATACAGTGACGAAATTGGGAGATATTTTCAACTTAATCATCAGAGAAACTATTGGATCTTCAATGAAATTACTCATTTTGGACCTTAGATTATCCCTCGATTTCTCAAAAATATCAGCCATCAATAAAACCCATTTGATATTGTTTATAAATTTTTTTTGCGATTGTATTCCAAGAGAATCTTCTTGAGTATTTTTGACCTTGTTGCGACAATCTTTTTCGTAAACTCAAATCAGTAATTATCTCCTCTATCTTAGTGGCTAGACTATCATAATTACCCGGAGTAAATAGAATTCCATTTGAATAATCTTTGATGATTTCTCGATATCCAGGAATATCAGAGGCAATTACTGGAAGTCTAGATGCCATCGCTTCTAATAAAACGATCCCGAAGCTTTCATTCTCAATAGCAGGAGAACAAAAAATATCAGCGTTATGAAACATATCGACTAATTCTTTATCCTCTTTGTGTGGATGAAATGAACAATTTGGTAAGTTTTTATAATTTTTTTTAAGTTTGTCAATTCCAAATCCCACTAAAATTAAACTCAAATTTTCATACTTATCAATCAATTTAGAAAAAGCCTGCAACAATGTTTTAACTCCTTTTCTATATTCATTTCTTCCAACGAAAAGAATGCGTGTGAATTCGTTATTACTTTTCTTATTTCTCTCGAATCTAGAAAAATCAACTCCATTTGGAATAATCTCAGGTTTAACATTTAATCCATAATTTTTAAGAGAGTTAGCAGCGACTTCAGAAACTGCTATAAACCTATGGTCTCTGTTTATCCAATAACTGAACAAGAAGCCCCAAAACTTGAATATCCAACTCTTTTTAAAGCTTGCATGAAAAGTTAGTATCTTTTGATTTTTGGCAAATATTAGGGAGGAAATAGACACGAAAGGAACCAGCGGCTCGTGGATATGAACAAAATCAAAATCTGTTTTCTTAAATATTGAACGAACTTTTAAAATGGATCTTAAAGAAACACAAATATCTGCTGCAGTACTCCCAAAACTTACTGGAATAGGAGATCCTACATTAATTAATTTTACTTTACCTAGCCTATTTTTTTTCTTTGAGCAAGGAGCGATTATAGTAACTTCGTGACTGAGATTTGCCAATTCTTTAGCTAAATTTTTTACGTGATCGGTCACTCCACCAGTCTTAAAAAGATCATAAGGAGACACTATACATATTTTCACCTTAGTAACTTGCCGACAATCCGTCTTTTCTTGGATCTGATCCTCCAATCAGTACTCCGGAAGCATCTTTATATATTATTTGTCCGCCGCCAAATATGCCTCTATCGAATCCAGACTTAACAGATATCAAATGTCCTTTATTTTTTAACCCAGAGGTAACATTCTTATCAAACGCATCTTCTAAAAATAATGAATCATTCTCAATACTGACACTAAATCGTGCTGAATCTAATGCCTCTTGCGGATTCATTCCGAAATCAATCAGATTAGATATGACCTGCAAATGACCTTGAGGTTGCTGAAATCCTCCCATGACTCCTAAGCTACTTATGAGGGAGTCGTCTTGAGTAATCATGCATGGAATGATCGTATTATAAGGTCGTTTACTTGCCTGAAGAATGTTGGGATGATCAGGAGTAATAGAAAATAATGCTCCGCGATTTTGTAATGCTATTCCTGTCTGAGGAACAACCAATCCAGTTCCAAATCCTTGGTAAAGACTGTTTATTAAGGAGCAAGCATTACCGTCTCTATCTACAGCAGAAACATAAACTGTATCGCCTTGTTGGGTGAAGTTACCTCTGTCGTAGCTTGATTGAGACGAATCTGGCTTTATCTCATCAAATCTTCTCTTTGCATATTCTTTTGAGAGAAGTTCTTTAATTGGAATATTTACTTTCTCTGGGTCAGCTACATACCAAAGTGCATCTTCAAACGCAATTTTCATTGCTTCAATCTTATAGTGAATGCTCATAATATTGGCTGTATCTGAATCTAAGAATTTGAAATTCTCAAAAATATTTAATGCGATTAGTGCTGCAATTCCTTGTCCATTGGGAGGGCATTCCCATACATCAAAACCTCGGTAATTAGATGTTATGGGCTCCACCCACAGACCAGAATGTTCTTGAAAATCTTCTTCGCATAACCATCCTCCAAACTTTTTTACATACTTAGAAATAAGTTCGGGGATAGCACCTTCATACATATATGATCTTCCATTTTCAGAAATACCTTTAAGTGTTGTACTTAGATTTGATAAAACAATTTTCTCTCCAAAATTTGGAGATCTCCCGTTCGGTAGAAAATCGCATTCTCCATTTATTGATAGTTTTCTTTCAGAAAGTTTCCAATTATTTGCAGTTATCTCAGAAACACCAAACCCACTTGAAGCATAATCTATAGCTGGCATTAAAACGGTATCTAAAGAAAAATGTCCAAATGTTTTTTGAAGTTGATCCCAAGCATCAACACAACCAGGTACGCTTACTGCTAAGCCAGAGTTTGGTCCCTCCAGTGGAATTGAGCTCATACCTTTTTTGACAACGTCCTCAATATTAGATTTTATGGATGATTTTCCACTGCCGTTAAAAGCCTTTACTTGATTAGATTTTGAGTCAAATATTAATGCAAAAACATCACCACCTACACCTGTAGACATCGGTTCTACTACATTCAATACTGAGGCAGCACATACTGCTGCATCAATAGCATTACCTCCTTTTTTTAACATATCCAATCCAGCGTTTGCAGCTAAAGGATTGCTGGTGGAAACAGTACCATTTAAACCCAAAGTTGCAGACCTTCTAGAGGTATATTTTTCATTGGGTTTGTTCATTATTTGGACCTAGGGTTGAAGATATCAGTCAAAGCATCTCCAAGCAAATTCCAACAAAAAATTAAAATCCATACAACAGCTATTGGGGCTAATATTTGCTCAGGGTGATTTTTCAACACCGAAACACTTGCTGATCCTCTTCCTGTAACATCAGCGATCATAATACCTAAGCTTGGATGAGGAGGTTGTACTCCTAAGCCCAAAAAGCTCAAGAAGACTTCTGTACCTGCGACAGCTCCTAGCCCAAAAGTAGAAGTGACGATAATAGGAGCAATAACGTTCGGCAAAATATGACGAAAAAGGATTCTAGTATTTGAGGCACCAGCTATTCTCGCTGCTTGAACGTATTCGCTCCGTCCTATGGAAAGAACTTGGCCCCTAACTAATCTCATCATTCCAAACCAACTCAAAGGCAATAGTGCTACACCAATCACAACAAAATCGACAATGCCGGAGGAAACAATTCCACTAATGCCAGTTATATTTTCAACTCCTCTTGCTAAATCAACTATCCGTGGCCTGAGAGTGGCAGCTAATATTATAATCAGTAATATGTCCGGAAATGCTGCAAATACTTCTCCTGTCCTAGTTATAAGAGAATCCACTCTGCCTCTAAAATAGCCAGCAATCAATCCCATAGTTACTCCCAATATTAAGCTACCTGTAACAAGTCCTACGATCGTGATTATGACAGTAGTTTGAATACCCCATAGGATCCTAGTAAAAATATCACGTCCTAGTCTGTCAGTTCCTAAAAAATGAGTCCAAGAGGGACTGTCTTGAGTATTCATCAAATTGGTCTCAGAATACGGAAATGGAGCAATAGTAGGAGCAAACAGGCCCATTAAATATACGATCAATAAAACTACGGTAACGGATAAGGCGATCTTCTTATTAAATAGCCTCTGAAGTGCCAATCTAAAAGGGCTAAAAGAAGATTTATCGTTATTTTCTGATCTATTAATCATTGCTATACCTTATTCTGGGATCAAGTAGCACATACAGTAAGTCCACTATTAAGTTAGCTACGACAAGAGAAGCAGTTCCGATTAAGGTAAGAGCCATTATGATAGGATAATCCCTAGAAAATATCGCATCCAAGGCAAACCTAGCGACCCCTGGTATGCCAAAAATTAATTCGACTATTAATGCTCCTCCTAGCATTCCTGAAAAAGATAAACCAAGGACTGTTATAACAGGTATTATTGCATTTTTTCCTACATGTTTTATTACTACGTCTCGATAACTAACTCCCTTAGCTTTTGCAAAAGTTATAAATTCTTGACCTAACACATCTAGAGTACTTGCTCTCATCAATCTGGTGATAACGGCTATGCCAGGCAATCCTACTGTTATTGCTGGAAGTATCACACGTAAATCCCAAAACCCGCCCCATCCAGATACTGGAACCCAACCTAAATTCAGAGCAAAAATGATGATGAGTAATGGGGCAGTCAAGAATACAGGCATCGCATAGATCACAAGTGTGAAAGAAACTACCAATGGGTCAAAAATAGTCCCCTGCTTAATCGCTGAATAAAATCCTAAAGGTATACCTATAACAGTAGAAATAAAAATAGAGATCAAAAAAAGCTTTCCTGAAACTACGAGCTTTGGTGCAAGTAATTCAGAAACAGATTTACCTGGGTATTTATAACTTTCTCCAAAGTCTCCTTTTAAAGAGTTTGCTACATAACGAGAATATTGGATAAAAACTGGATCATTTAATCCTTTTTTCTCTCTCAAGGAATTCGCTAATTCCTCAGTATAATTGTTTCCAAGCATTACTTCTATGGGATCGCCGGGTCCATAAATACCCAAAACAAACACAATGAAAGCTATCACAAGCATTACCAAAGGAACCCATAAAATTCGCTTTATTACATATGTCAACATGTCTTAAAGTAATTAATAGTTAGTTAATTCTGAATATAAACTTTTTTTAACTTTGGAACAATCAGAGGAGTAAATTCGAATCCTTTGACCTTAGGCTTAATCAATGCGAGACCTTCTTGGTCGAACCACATCGGCAACCAAGGGGCATCATCTACAATAAGTTGCTCAGCCTTGTTGTATAAACTGATTCGCTTTAATGGATCCTGCTCCACTCGAGCATCTTCTAATAACTTATCTGCAGCTTCATTTTTATAACTACTATGATTTCCTGTACTGTCAGAATAGAACAGTATATCAATGAAATCTTGTGGATCAGGATAATCTGCTTGCCATCCAGATCCACCCCAAATTTGAAGTCGTTCCCGATGTAAATCTTGTAAGTATGTAGCCCATTCCACTTGTTGTATTTCGATCTGAACTCCTAAAATTCTATCCCACATATCTGCAACTACTTCCATATCTAAACTAGGCGAACCACCTGTACCAGGTATGGTCACTACGATTAATGGTCTTGTCTCTGGATCTGAATATTTGGATTCGCTTAATAATCTAACTGCTTTATCAGGGTCATACTTTAACCCAATAATATCACTTGAAAATCCCGGAAAATTAGGAGGTAATATTCCATATGCAGGTTTAACTAAGTCTGAGTAAACCTGAGTAGCTATAAGTTGTTTATCGACTGCATAGTTCAAAGCTTGTCTGAATTTCTGGTCGTCAAAAGGAGGTTCGGATACATTGAACCCAATATAACTAATTGTGAAACTGGGAGGCACTGATATAAGGTCAGCATTTAGTGGGTCAGATTGATTCTGAACCCTTTCTAAATCTGCTAAACCTACTCCCGCTATATCAATTTCATCATTTTCATACATGGCCATCTGGACACCTCCTGCTAGGTTAAATTCCACCCTGTCCAATTTAGCCTTAGTACCCCAATAAAAGTCATTTCTTTTTAATATAAGCATTTGGCCTAGATCATATCTCTCCAAAGCAAAGGGGCCGGTAACTATAGGATTGTCAGTCCAATTTTTCCCTTCGTCTATATTCTCTTTTTTAACGACATAAGCGGTCGGATATGTTAACTTTGCAAGGAAGTAAGCCTTAGGAGCATCGATTTCAATTTGTAAGGTCATATCGTCTATGACAGTGATCCCAGAAATTTCAGAGGCTATTCCGTCTAAAACTTCTTTTACTCCAACTATGTCACCTAAATACAGTTCTGCTACAGGAGATTCAGTGTCAGGATTTACGGCACGATTTAATGAATATTCAAAATCTTTTGCAGTTATTGGAGTTCCATCTGAGAACACTATTCCTTTGCGCAATTTAAAAGTAAATAGAGTTCCGTTTTTACTTTGATCCCAACTTTCTGCTAAATCTGGGACTATCTCTAGATCAGAGTTTAAACCTACGAGTCCTGAAAACATCTCAACAACTAGACCTGCAGAAGTCGTGTCTGTCACAAGATGAGGATCCAAGGTTGGCGGATCGGACCATAACCTTTTTAACACGCCTCCTTCTGTCCCTGGGACATTTTGTTCTAAATTGGAATCCTTTAAGGAGGGAGCAATAGCATTATTAGGGGACTCCAATTTCGAAGTATCTACAGATTCAGATGAGCATGAAAAAGAAGTTAAAGCTAAAATCAATGAAAAAACTACTAACTTATTCATATTATCTCCCTATTTTAAATAATTGTAACATCATTTATTGTGTACTTTGGGATCTCTTAGAAAATCTCAAATAATCAAGTAGAATAGTATCGATGTTACCGTCTAAAACATCACTAACATCAGTAACTTCAAATCCTGTCCTATTGTCTTTTACTAAAGTATATGGATGCAATACATAGCTTCTTACTTGATTGCCCCATTCAGCTGAAACAAACTCTCCTTTTAATTCATCTTTTTTGTCTTTGTTTTTCTGCATTTCAATCTCTATCAATCTCGACTTTAGAATTTGAAGTGCTATATTCTTATTCTGAGATTGAGATCTCTCATTCTGAACAGAAACCACTAAGCCAGACGGATTATGCGTGATCCTGATTGCAGAAGAATTTTTCTGTACACTTTGCCCGCCGGCTCCACTAGCTTTAAAAGCTTCTATCTTAAGGTCATCGTTGTTTATTTCTACATCTACTGAATCTTGAAAATCAGGAATTATCTCTACTAAAGCAAAACTAGTGTGCCTTAAATTTGCTGAATTAAAAGGAGATAATCTAACAAGTCTATGCACTCCTTTTTCACCTTTAAGCAATCCAAAAGCATTCTCTCCGCTTATTTTAAGTAAGGCACTTTTTATTCCTGCTTCTTCTCCTGGAGACATTGACAATAATTCTGATTTGAACTTTTTTTTGTCTGTCCATCTTAAATACATTCTTAAAATCATCGAGGCCCAGTCCTGAGCATCAACACCTCCTGCTCCTCCACTAATCGTAATTAGAGCATCTAAATCATCATATTCTCCTGAGAACTGTAATTCAGCTTCAAGATTCTCGATTTTTAATTTTGTATTTCCGACTTCATGCTGTAAATCGGATTCTAGTAATTCCAAGTCATCCTTAGAAGATTCTTCAAAAATCTCAATATAACTATTTACAGCGTCACGTAAATCTGTAAAGTTACGTAAAACACTTTTTTTAGCTGCCAACTTCTTCATTAATCTAGATCCAGATTTACCATCTTTCCAAAGATCTTCAGATTGTGATTCTTCTTCAAGAGAATTGATATCAGAATTTAGTTTATCTAAGTTCATCATTTCTGAAATATCGGCTAAACTCTTCTCTAATTTAAGGATTTCTCTTTTTAAATCATACATGCTATTCATACTTTATAGATGGTATTCATTATACAACTTTCAACAAATGAAAAAGTACTCTAGAATTATTAAATCAATGTTTCTCTAAACGCCAAATAACTTTTTTCGGGGCGTGGCGTAGCTTGGTAGCGCACTGGTATGGGGTACCAGAGGTCGTTGGTTCAAATCCAATCGCCCCGACCACTAATTTAAACCTTTAAAAACCCTATCCCCTACACTTTTGATGGCTGATTTATCCCCTCTTGGAGTACTTTATGGAGTACTTTTGACCCTTATTTGCCCTATAAAATACTCATAAATTTATGAATTTACAATTCTTATCCTCTATAATAAATATGACTCATGAAGAATATAAACGAAAACTTTCAGACTTTTTTCAGATTAATTCTGTTCTTAAGTCTTTCTATAATCTTCTTTGCCTGTTCTGACGAAGATACGCCCACAGTAATTGAACCAACAATAATCGCTATAGCCCCTGATACAATACCTACTGATTCTAAAGCAAACGATCCTAATCAAGCTGTAGATATAGTAGCTGCTCCTACTGTAGATATCGAAAAGATTGTAGAAATAGTTATTTCCAGATTACCTACTCCTGAAATTGTTACAATACCTCCTACTCCTGAAATCCCAGATATTCAAGCGACAGCAATTTCAGTATTAGACTCAATCCTCATATTGACACCTACTGTGACTCCACTTCCTACTAGCACTCCTACACCAACACCTACTAATACACCAACTCCAACATTTACACCAACTCCAACAATGGTTCCTTCATTAATCACCATCAACACTGGGTCTACTATTGTCTCTCAGTCAGGAACAAAGATTTCCATCAAGGATGCCACTGCATCTTCTTCACGAGCTAATGATAATTTAACTGTAGACATATACTGGGGAGATGGAACTTCTACGAAAACACTAGCGGTAAAAAATGATGGTTCTATTGCGGCTGAACATATATATACATATACCGGTATTTTTCCTGTAAAATTCATAGTTACTAATCAAGATGGAGCAAGTAGTACAGAGGAAATAAATTATATTATCAATGCATATTAGCCAATTCTTTTAAACTTCTTTGTTCTTTGAAGGAAAACTTTTAGAACTCTTTAACCTTTAGTTTCATTTATGGTAAGACAAGGTATTATTGCCGCTCAAAAGATTTTATCTTTTCCTCAAGAGTCGCTACCTTTTCTACTAATTCTTCAATGGTTCTGTGTCGTTCCTCCATATCCATCATCATATCCATATCCATCATCATATCCATATTGTGCCCCATATCCATTTCTCTACTTTCTTCAAGAATCAGAACTTTTTCTTTAAGAACAATTATTGTTTGCTCGTGAGAATTAATCCTTGCTTCTAAATTAGTAAAGACTCCTCTATCAGCAGAACATCCTGCTGTAAGAATTAATGCTGTCATTAATATAAATATTTTTTTCATAACTAATCCTCCTTTTGTTACGTAATACACATGCCTAACACGTATATTCATAGTACACGGTACACATATCTACACGTACCTCTAAGGGGAATAGGAAGATTTACTCAACTTTTTTTATTCCTGCTCTGTTTAAAGAATCACGGATTAAATTCCTTTTTGAGTCACTCAATGCTTTTAAAGGAGATCTGGGCAATCCACCTTCAAAGCCAAGTAGATCTAAGGCAAATTTCAATCCAGCTGCTCCTGAACTAAGAACATTCCAGTCAACATCTACTATGCTATCATTAAGTTTTTTTGCTTCTAAGAATTTTCCTTCTAACCCCAAACTGATTATGGTTTTGCAAATTTTAGGGGCTATATTACCTAACATGAAACATGCTCCGTTTGCACCTTCAATAACTTGAGAAACCATCAGCATACCGTTAGGAACCCAAAATTGTTTCTCTGGTGGTACGAATTTTCTAGTCATCATCTCAAATCTTACTAAGTGACTTGCAATGTAACCAAAAACATTATCATGTGAACAAAATCTGCCTATTTGGTCTGGATCAGCCCCAATGGTGGTCATTGAAGATGAAAAACCACCAGGAGCCATCTGATGAATAACTAAGACTGGTACTGGTATACGATTTAAAGTTTCATCAAAGTATCTATCAATAGTGTCTCGCCTTCTAGGAATTCTTATTCTAACCAAATCAACTCCAGCATTGACTAGTTCTTCAGCCTCAAGAATAGTGTTCTTGGGTGAAGGATTGTCAATTCCGCCTATAATCAGCTTTTTGCCTTTGGCAACTGAAGAAACAGTCTTGCATATCGAAAGTTTCTCTTGAAGATCGAGTAATTGTTCTTCTCCATTTTCAGTTCCGAGCACAAATCCTGACAATTTTGTTTTCAGCCATTTTTCAGCGTTGCTCTCTACGGCTCTATGGTCGACTTTATCATCTTTCGTAAATGGAGTTGGGCTCGGCGCAACCAATATTGGTTCTCCCAAATTATATTTATCTAAATTCATCGTTGTCTTTTAAAAATTATTGCTAAAGAATATCCTGTATTAAATAATTATTATACAAATCTTTAAAATATTACAGATGCATGCAAATCAAATTATGGGACGCTTAAGAAGAATATTTAGAAACCCAACGAATATTCAGGTTTTCATAGGAATAATATTATTATCTTGTCTTTTAGCTGTTACTATCGGCCCTTCTATATATAAGAGAGCAGAAACCGGAATAGAAGAAGTATACAAACAAAAAAATTCAAGAGAATTCAGTGGTGACATTGAAGTTGAAGTGTGGCTATACAGCTGGGTGAGAACTGGAGTCATAAACATGATACACGCTAGGGGGCCTGCTCAGTGGAGAGCTGCAGATTGGAGCAAGGGATGTTTTTCACGAAGATTTACAGATTGGAATGCCATCTATCAGACTGCTATTCAAGAAGCTTGTGCAGATATTGCAGAAGTCCAGAAAACATTTGACTCAAGTTGCCTGACGATTGAAAAGTGCGATATTCCTCCAGAAGCTTTATCAGAATTAGAACTTATTCTTGATAGATTGCACGCGGTTTTCTCTCAAGCGAATTTTGTATTACCTTACGAATCTGATGAACAGAATACAATTGAATAAAATAGTACCCAAACTAAAAGATTTATTATTGGGAATAGTAGTCGGATTGGCAGTTTTAATACCAGGTATTAGTGGAGGAACAATTCTATTTCTTTCCAATAAATATAGAAAAATAATTTTTACGATTCATCACGCCTACAGTACATTATTTCGCTTTGGCAAGAAAGATAATTTAGATAAACCAGATTATGTCATGCTTGTTTATGTCTCTTTAGGGATACTGATTTCCGTTTTGAGTTTTTCAAGATTGATGGGAATACTAATGGATAATTATATATATGAAACTCAATTTATCTTATTCGGGTTGATATTTGTTTACTCTGCAGATTTGCTTTCGAAGATTAAGAACAAATTGAATAATTCAATTTTCTTGATAATTGGCATTTTAATTGGTTTTTTTATTCTCTTTATGCCATCTATCTCGAATTCAAACATAATATCAATTTTCTTGTCGGGCATTCTCTCTGTAGGATCTATGATTTTGCCTGGGTTAAGCGGAGGTTCAATACTACTGATTATAGGAACATATGAAACAACAATAAATGCTATAAATACGTTAGACATATTTTATCTAACGATCTTTGGTTTAGGTGGAATTATTGGATTAACATTTGCAATTTATGTATTGAAAATCATCCTCGAAAGATTCCTGAATAAATTCATCATAGTAGCCACTGGATTTATATTAGGGTCTTTATTAGGTTTAGTGGCAGATAATTTATTATCTCAGACTAGCAGCATAGGCTTCATTTCAATCTTTCTGTTTTTAGGAATCTTAGTAGGGGTAATATTGATAGGAACTACAAAATACATTTTGATAAAATTCCCCTTGTTTCTAATAGTTTTAATTTTAGGGTGCGGAACAACTGACGAGCAGAACATTTTAATCCCTCAAATCAGCAATTCTGATATTCACTTAAGATCAGAAGACTTTACAAAGGTAGGTTTCAAAATAGTCAAAACATATGACATAAGTGAATTGGAAAATGCTGAAGAGGCTGTTTTTGGGTGGATGAAAGATGAATTTAAAAACCCGCGAGACTATGAACTAAGATTTTACGATAATCATAATAATGCAGTTCATTCTGAGAATATTATAGAAGAAATTGTAGGAGAAAATGCAAAAGTAGCTACCAATCAAGTCACTTGGAAAGAAGGTCAATCAGATAGAAGAGTCAACAGAAGGTCAGGAACAGGACATAGGGGACCAGGCTCTGGAAAAGCTAAATATCAATATTATCTTATACATGGAAACGCTGTAATACTTTGTGAAGGCTTGAATGAAGAAGAGGCAATTATTTTGTGCAATTTAATTATTGATAAAACCCAATTAGTAAAGCTCCAACAAGACTAATAAGTAAATAAATACTAATAAATATAAAAATTCCTCCAACAACCATATTAACTGTTTTTTCACGTAATTTAAGGAAAGGTATAATTCCCGATTTCGTAATAGTTATTGCTACAGCTAAGTACCATACTGCATCAATAAAACCTGCCATTATGCCCATCATCCCAATGGTCAGCCAGTCAGCATTTGATTGAACAAAGTGACTAAATATAGCAATAAAAAAGAGTGCAATCTTAGGATTAACCAAGGAAATTATAAATCCTTCACCGGCAGCACTAAAAATCGTCCAAGATCGATTAAAACTTCCATTTAAAGTCTCAAGATTAAAATTATCTTTGGCATAAATTGTACGCATTCCTAAATACAATAAAAAAAATGATCCCAGAAATTGAACTGAAATTAACAAAAATTCTGTTTCTACAATTAATTTTGCAACTCCAATAGCAGTAAAGAAGGCCCATAAGGTGATGCCGACCCCATGCCCCAAACTAGTTACAACACCATACATTCGTCCTTTAGTAATAGTATTTGTAGTCACTAGTGCAAGACTTGGGCCTGGTGAAATTGCACCTAATAGGCAAACTACGGATAGTTGAAGCCAAATAAAAGTACTCATACTTTAAAAAGTCATTTTATATGACAGGCTCTTGTGACCGATTTAAGTGATTCAATTTTTCAAACCAATTGCCAACTTGAAGAACCCCGAAATCTTTATTAAATCGGCCCGTAAACATAATACCAATAGGCAATCCAGATTGTGAGAATCCTGCTCGCGTACTTAAAGATGGTTGTCTAGTCACATTAAACAAGCTTGTAAAAGCAGGTATCCTACCTCCTATAACTTTTTGAGACTTCATAAGGTTTTCCTTAGAATATTCGTCGATTAGGCCGGGTAATTCTGGTGTAGTAGGGCAAGCTATTACGTCAAACTTCTCAAAAGCATTCTCTATTTTCTTTTGAACATAATTCATTGCTCTTAAAGCGCTAAAATAGTTATTAAGGTAAAGGTTTTCTCCTGCAACTAATCTACTGAGAACCTCATATGTATAGTTCTCGTGCTTCGATGCTAACCATTTCGAGTGCACCTCTAAAGCTTCAGCATTGGAAATAATCAAATTTATCGGCCGAGCTATAGATAACCAAGACAGATCAATCTCAACTATTTCTGCTCCATTTGATTTCATTAAATCAATCGATTGTGTGAATACTTCTCTCACATCATCCTCCAAGTCAGAAAAATATTCATCAGAAGGCACCCCTATTCTTAAACGCACTGGGAGTAAGCTATCAAAGTTATCTAACATAGTTGTATCAAATCCATTGAATGGATCATTATCATTATTTTCGGATTGATGCTTACATACTTCTTCAACAAATATCGCACAGTCTTTAGTTGTTTTAGCTATGGGCCCTACCGTGTCTAAAGACCAAGATAGAGGGAATACTCCCTTAGTATTTAATTTATTATAAGATGGCTTAAATCCAGTAACCCCGCAAAAGGATGCCGGCATTCTTATTGAACCTCCGGTATCACTACCTATTGCTAAAGGAGATAAATTCGAAGCTACTGCCACTGCTGAGCCACTACTAGATCCTCCTGGTATTCTTTCTAAATCCCAAGGATTCCTTGTAGGAGGTAAAGATGAATTTACACCGTGAGGTCCAAACGCGAACTCTACCAGTGAAGCTTTACCTACAATTATAGCGCCTGACGACTCAAGGGAATTTACTATTTCAGCTGACTTTTTAGCATAATTTTCTAGCATTATTCTAGATCCTGCAGTAGTTACCTTGCCTTTAAAATCAATTAAATCTTTAATAACTATAGGAATTCCATGAAGTGGACTCTTTGCTCCCTTTGCAGATATCTCCTGTGCTGCATTTTTTGCCTTGGACTCCCAATCATCAAAAACTTCTAGAAAGCAATTTAATTTATTACCGTATTGTTCTATTCTTGATGAAAAAGAGATGTATAAATCTACAGGAGAAATATCTCTAGATGAAATTAGATGAGACAGTTCAAAAACTGACAGCTTGGATAGATCACTCATTATAAAATTCACTTGGACTAGAAAGGTCCAGTTCTTGCTCAGAATTGAATTCTTTGACTCTTTGGATAGAATGATTCAATTCTTCAACTCTCGCAAGAATATAATTCAGTTCAGACTCTTGAAAGTTATATTTCTCTTTTAGGTAGTCGTGTATATTATTTTTCATAAATATTCCTTTTAGCTTTAAATAAGGTTGTAACTCGTTTACATAAAAATCTATACTAAGATATTAATGCTTATTTCTGAAATTTTACATAAAACAGTTGAATCTGCCTCTTTGGCAGCATTTAAAGATAAGAATTTTCAAAAAGAAAATTTGCCAAATTTTATAATTGAAAAACCAAAAAATATTGCATTTGGGGATTACGCTACAAGCTTACCTCTGCAGTTAGCAAAAACTTTAGACCAAAATCCAATAAAAATAGCAGAGGCTATAAATAACGCTATACCCAAATTGAAAGAAATAGAATTATGCTCTGTAGAACCGCCTGGATTCTTAAATTTTAAATTAAGTCAGGAGTGGATCGAGAAACAATTATTGAAAGTACTAAAGGATAAAGAGAAGTACGGTTCAAAAGCTGAAGTTTCATCTAAAAATATTCAAGTCGAATTTGTTAGCGTTAACCCCACAGGTAGATTACATCTAGGGCATATGCGAGGGGCTATCATAGGAAGCACATTATCGAATGTTCTCCAGAGTCAAAATTATAATGTAATCCGGGAATATTATGTCAATGATGCCGGAAACCAAATGAATAATTTCGGAAAATCTTTATTAGAAAGAATGAAAGAAATAAAAGGGGACAAATTCTCACTAGGAGAAAATCATTATAAGGGAGACGATATAAAAGAAATTGCATTAACAATTGCTAAAGAATTCAAAGATGAAGATTTAGATAGTATCTCAAAAGATTTATTCTCACTGATTACAAAAAGAGGAATGGAAATCTGTATAGAAATGATAAAGTCAGATCTATCTGATCTAAACATCCATCACGATAATTGGTTTTATGAGTCTAGTTTAATTAAATCGAATTATTTAGATGAAACTCTCACAAAATTGAAAGATTCAAATCTGACTTATGAAAAAGATGGAGCTCTGTGGATAAAGACTAAAGAGTTAGGCGATGAAAGAGATAATGTATTGATAAAAAGTATTGATAAAAAGCCAACATACTTTGCTACAGATATCGCATATCACAGGAATAAGTTTGAAGAAAGAAAATTTGACGAAGGAATTGATGTATGGGGTGCAGATCATCACGGGCACGTTAAAAGAATGAAATTAGTTCTAGAGAAATTAGGGATTGAATCGAGTAGATTGACAGTATTACTTAATCAAATTGTATCACTTAAAGATATTGATGGTGCAGCAAGGTTTAGCAAAAGAGAAGGCACCTCGATATTCATAAAAGACTTAATAAATGAAATCGGAAGTGATGCTTGTAGGTTCAGTTTTTTGAATAGATCATCAGAAAGTCAGATGGAAATAGATATTAATATTTTTAGAAAAAAATCTTCTGAGAATCCTGTTTTTTACATTCAATATGCTCATGCTAGGATGAGCTCTATATTAAGATCGTCAATATATTTTGACATATCAATTACCGATGCTGACCCTAATTTGCTTTCGACACCAGGTGAAATAATTTTGATAAAAAAATTATTAGAATACCCAGAGTTACTTAACAGAGTTTCATACACCTTGCAAGTTCAAGAACTACCTGCATACGCCTTGGAACTTTCTCAGTTAATACATAAATTTTATGAAAACAATAGAGTAATTGATGAAGATATAAAAAATATAGAAATGACTAAAAGTAGATTATTACTCGTTAAAGCATCTAAAATAACGCTATCGAATTTATTGAACTTAATGGAGATGGAATCTCCAGAGAAAATGTAATGAAAAAAAACTTTATAAATATAGATAATTTTAGCAAGGATCAGATTCTGCGCATCATTGCAATATCTACAAATTTTAAATCTGGTAAAGTTGTTAGAGCCGGTATCAGAAAGAGAGATTCTCACAATGATAAAACAGGGATTTTGATTTTTGAAAAACCTTCCTTAAGAACAAAGTTAAGTTTTTTTAAAGCGTTGAATATCCTTGGATTCGACCCTATATATTTTTCACCTGAAGAGGTAGGCATGGGACAGAGAGAAAGGATTGCGGATATGGCAAAGGTCGTGTCTAAAATGAGTGACTTGATAATACTAAGAACATTCAAGCATGAAACAATTGAAGAATTTGCAGATAATAGTTCTGTGCCAGTTATTAATGCTTTAAGTGATCAAGAGCATCCGTGTCAGGCCTTAGGTGATTTACTTACAATTACTGAAAATATAGATACGAGCTTAGAAGAAGTGAAGTTAACTTTTGTTGGTGATGGAAACAATGTCGCTACTAGCCTCGCAAAAGCATTTTCATTATTAGGAGGCACTTTCATTCATTGCGTTCCTCAAGGATTTGAAATTCAAGAGGATCAAATGGATCAAATTAATCAATATAACAGTAAAAGTAATGGTCATTTTATTCTTGAAAGAGATCTTAAAAAAGCTACTGCCGAAACAGATTTTATCTATACTGATGTATGGACTAGCATGGGTCAAGAATCAGAAAAAAAGGACAGGCTTGAAAAGTTTAAAGAATTCCAGATTACCGAAGAAATATTAACCAATTCGTCAGGCAAATTTATGCATGATCTTCCTGCAAATCATGGAGAAGAAATATCAGAAGGATTACTGGATCACCCTCAATCTATCGTGTTCGATCAAGCAGAAAATAGAACATGGGGTCAGGCTGGAATTATCCACTACATTTTTTCTGATTGACACTTTCAAATGAGTACTCCAATTATAACAATATGCGGACGTCCGAACGTGGGCAAATCAACTCTTTTCAATAGAATGATCGGGCAGAGAAAATCTATCGTTAGTCATATACCAGGAACAACCAGGGATATCATCCAAACGAATTGTTTCTGGAATGATAAACAATTCATACTGGTTGATTCAGGTGGTATAGATCAACATCCATTAGATGAGATGACAGAGAAAGTGTCGATGATGAGCTTTGATTCAATCGAGGAGGCTAGTCATGTCCTGTTCGTCGTAGACGCAACTTCGGGAATAACAAATCAAGACATCAGCATTCTTAATGCCATTAGAAAATTCAATAAAGAGATATCTCTAATTTTGAACAAGGTAGATAACGTAGAAAGGGAAAGTGGCTTAGAAGAATTCTACGACTTAGGATTAGGAGAAGGTATTAAAATAAGTGCTTATCACGGCAATGGTATCTATGAATTAATGGATTCTTTAAAACACCTTTTTAGCCCAAAAATTCAAACTGAAGACTTAATCAAGTTTTCTCTCGTTGGGAGGCCAAATGTTGGTAAGTCTTCTCTTTTCAATTACATCTTGGGAGATTCTAAATCAATTGTAGATTCTGTTCCTGGGACAACTAGGGATTCAATAGATGCTGATATTGTTCACAACAACGAAAATTATACAATTGTTGATACCGCAGGAATAAGAAGAAAAGGGAAAATTGGCAAAGAGATCGAGTACTATAGCGTACTAAGAACTGTTAAAGCTATAGCAGATTGTAGCTTGTCGGTATTAGTAATCGACTGTACAGAACAAGTGACAGCACAAGACCAGCACATAGCAGGATTAATAAGAGATAGCGGTAATGGCTGCGTAGTAGTAATGAACAAGGTAGATCAGGTAGATAAAAAGCAGATTAACGAAAAAGATATTATAGAAAAGCTGAAATTTTTTCGTGGAATACCAGTTGTTTATACTTCTGCCACTCTTAATCGTGGAATAGAAAATATGTTCTCCGAATTAGTAAAAATCAACGCCCGTTACCGTCAAGAGTTTGACTCAGATGAGTTGTGGAAAAATGTAGTAAGCCTGATAAGTGAAAATATACCTCCATCAAAAGGAAAAAAACGAGTATACCCAGTATCTGCTAAGCAAATAGGCTCACATCCTCCAAAAATTCAGATAAAATTCAAAAATTCTGACCTACTTCATTTCTCATACAAACGTTACATTGAAAACGGATTGAGAAATATCTTCGATCTTAAAGGCGTTCCTCTGCAATTAGAGATATCTGAATCATGAATGACCTAACCGCTTTATTTATATATGGATTGATCTGCTACTTGCTTGGATCAATATCGTTCGGGACAATCATTAGCAGACTTGCAAAGGGAATTGATATCACTAAACAAGGGAGTGGAAATACTGGTGCAACTAACGTTCTTAGAAACGTGGGGTCCGCTTACGGCTTTCTTGTGTTATTCCTTGATATTACAAAATCTACAGTACCGTTACTTATTATTAACAATATGCAGTATTCAACAATAACATTCATACCGCACCTTTGTGGATTTTTAGCAATAGTTGGTCACTGTTTTCCGATTTTCCATAAGTTTAAAGGTGGAAAGGGAGTAGCAACGGGCGTTGGTCCTTTATTTGTACTATTCATACCATCTGGCATAGTTGCTATTACTTCTTTTTTTCTAATAGTAGTACTAACGAGACTTGTTTCACTGGGGTCTATAATTGGATGTATTATGTCCATCGTTTCCCTGTTAGTATTCTCATTAATGGGTGTTCTGGGGGCAAATTTTATCGATTTGATCTATATAGTGCCTGCAGTAACAGTGATAATGCTGAAACACAAAGAAAATATAAAAAGATTGATAGACGGGAAAGAAAACAAAATAAGTTTCAATCAAAAAAAATGAACATTAAAATTCTTGGAAATACAACTTGGGGCTCAACTTTGGCAATGTTAATATGTAGGGCTGGCAACGATGTGAGTTTAATTTATAGAACTCGTGATAAGAGTGAAGAGGCACAAGCATCAGGAGTACTGTTGGTTAAAGATTTCAGTTTAGAAATACCAAAAAACCTCAAGTTTGAACATTTAGGTGATTTAAAATTTGAAAGTTCTGATGTCCTAATTATTGCCGTCCCAAGTGATACCATTGAAAAAAATATAGGCTATATAAAAACAATGGCGATGGATGGTATTACCGTAATTAGCGCAACTAAAGGTCTTTCAAAATCAGGAGATACTTTATCAATCACATTAGCAAAGGAATTGAATTTAGACAGTTCTCAGATAGGAACTTTGTCAGGACCCAACCTAGCTACAGAGATCATCTCTGGAAACCCAGCTATAACTTCACTATCTTTTGAAGATATCAACAAAGCAAACTCTTTTAGAAATATTTTTTCTAGTCCATTATTTAGAATCTATAGCGGAAATGATGTTATCGGATCTGAAATTGGTGGGTCATTAAAAAACATAATTGCTATTGGGTGTGGAATAATCGATAAATTAAATTTGGGAGACAATGCAAAATCAGCTTTTATAACACGCGGTTTGAGAGAGATCACAAGATTTGGATTGCGACGTGGAGCAAAAGAATATACGTTTTATGGGTTATCAGGGCTAGGAGATCTTTTTGCGACGTGCGTCAGTTCACACAGTAGAAATTGGAAGTTAGGTTATAGCATAGGGTCAGGAAAATCTGTGGATCAATTTAAAAAGGAGACTGGGTACACTGTAGAAGGAGTTGAAGCTACTAGAATAGTTAATATGATTTCTGAAAGAGATAATATTTCTATGCCTATAACTAATATGACAAATAAAGTAATCAACCAAGAATACGATCCTGAAACTGCTATAAAAGAATTTATGACTAGGGACCTATCTAGAGAGCGTAACTAGTTAGAGTTAAATATTTCTTTTGCAAAATATCTAATCAGAGAAACTGAAATTATTGATGCGGTATCGGCTTTGAATATACTAGATCCCAAATGAACCGATCGCGCCTGACGATTCTTTGCTAAAGAAATCTCTTCTTCACTAAAACCTCCTACAGGTCCAATAATTACTGAAATTTCACTATTCTCTTTAAAATTTATATCTTGAAGGCTAACTGTACCTTCGTTCTTCTCATAAAAAAGACACATACATTGACTTGGATGGGCATTCAATAAATCTTTAAACTTCATTATTGAACGAATTTTAGGAACCAAGACTTTTCCTGATTGCTCTGCTGACTCAATACATATTTTCTGTAATCTATCTAGTCTTTTTTGAGTAAACGCTTTTATATCTTTACCTTGAGTTCTTGAAGTAATAATGGGCGTAAAAGAATTGATACCAATCTCAGTAAGTTTATCAACGACAAGTTCCATTTTTCCCATCTTTATAATTGACTGAAAAACATTTATATCAAATTTCTGTGTTTGTACTGAATGACGAGACATGATCTCAGCTTTGACGCCTTTAGATTCATAGTAAATTCTAGCGAGATAGACTCCAAGATTGTTATCAAAAATCTCAAGTATTTCACCGCTTTTCAGTCTAAGAACATTTTTTATTTGATGTAATTGAGCTTCGTTAAAGCTAATACTATTATCAAGAATTCTTTCCTTGGGAACAAAAAATCTATGCATTGAAAACTTTTCTTGTCAGTAAAGCCACCCAATCCCCACTTTTACTTACGTCCAATACTTCTAACTTTTTACGAATAAACATATTCTCAATTTCTTCTAGGCTTTCCGATAATATTCCAGATGCAATCATCAAAGATCCTTTGGACATCACATTTAAAATATTGTCTGTACCTTCTCTAAATAGAAAAGAGTTCAAGTTAGCAATAATTAAATTTGGTTTATAATCCACGTTAATAAATTTCAGTAAATCCTGCTGCTCAACTTTTAATTTGGCAGACACTTCTGAATCAATGGAGTTTTTAATTGATGCTTTAACAGAATCGTCTTCAATATCTAAACTCAAGCACTTTATCGCTCCCAGTTTTATTGCAACAATGCCTAAAATACCGGATCCGCAACCTAAATCGAGTACCAGTGAATTATCACCTACATTTTGTTTTATATAGGTTATACACATTTTTGTAGTAGGATGGTGTCCTGTTCCAAACGCCATCGAAGGTTCTACAATAATCCAATATTTTTTTGAGTACTTTTTCAGATTTTTTTTATTAGGGAGAATTACTATGTCATCTTCTATAAAAATAGGATCGAAATGTTGTTTCTCCCACATATCAGAATTAATTTCAGAGATATACAGATCAGATAATTCAAAAACTCCTCTGAAGAGTTTTAGTCCAGCTTCAATATTATTCTTAGTTTCTAATAGATCGGAATTTTTCTGTTTAAATCCCACGACCCAAACTACGTCATCTTGCTTTGTCTCTGGGTCACCGACATTTTCTATAAAAACGTTACCCTTTACAAACCGTGAAAGCATTTGGACTACTGGTTCTGCAAACTCTTCAGAAACACTAACGCTGAATTTGATCCAGCTCTTTTTTCCCTTAATCAGTTGATTCCTTTTAAATAATTTAAATGCCACTTATAAATTTGCGAAAAATGCCTTTTGATTTTTCTTTATTTTTTTCAGACAACAATGTTTTTAATTCCTCTGCTTTTTCTTTCTGATCATTAGATAAATTTTTTGGTATCGTGACCTTCATTACGTTTATCTGTGAACCTCTTGATTTATCTCCTCTAGCAATATCTGTAAATCCTTTGCCTTTAAGCTGTATCAAGTCTCCATTCTGTGTCCCTGGGGGTATTTTAACTTTGAGAAAACCTTCGAGAGTTGGGATTTCCAGATTGTCTCCTAGCATCGCTTGAAAAACATCTAATTCCACCGTTAGATATACATTTCTTCCTTTTCTAGAAAAATACTCATGGTCTTTTACATCAACTTTTAAGTAAATATCACCGTTCCGTGCACCTGTACCTCCATATTCCCCTTCTTGAGGCAATCTAATAATTCTTTCAGGCTCGATTCCTTCAGGAATATTAACCAAGATATCTTTTTTTTCTAAAATGGCTCCTTTGCTAGAACAACTTGAACATTTCTCCTTAATTATTTTTCCCCGACCAGAACAATCTCCACAAATTCCAGATTGCGCAAACTGACCAAAGATCGTTCTTTGGACTCTTTTAATTTGGCCAGACCCCTTACAAGACGAACACGTATCTAAGCTACTTCCATCTTTAGCTCCTGTTCCTGAACAATTCTTGCATTCACTAACTCGTTCAATAGAAATCTTTTTTTCAGTTCCAAATGCAGATTCTTCAAACGTTATAGCAACTTCTTTATGAAGGTCTCTACCCTTCCTTCTAGATGAGGTTCTTTGAGATCTTGATTCCCCAAAGAAAGCATCAAAAATATCTCCAAACCCTCCAAAATTACTAAGGTCGAAATCTTGAAAATTACCCTTTACTCCATCGTGCCCATACTGGTCATAAGATTGGCGTTTTTCAGGGTCACTTAACACTTGATAAGCTTCGTTCACCTCCTTGAACTTCTTTTCAGCATCCTTATCCTTATTTCTATCAGGGTGATACTCGAGTGCAAGCTTTCTGAAAGCCTTCTTTATTTCTTCACTGGAAGCGGTTTTCCCAACCCCCAATATTTCGTAATAATCTCTTCTGGAACTCATTATTATTTGTAATTATAAATATTAGATTAACTAGTATAGATTAAGTATTATTATAAAGTACAAATGTACATATAGATAACAAATTTTTATACGTCACAAAAGGAATGAAATGAGAATATCTTGGATCTCAGATTCAGGCATCAGAATAGAAACCTCTCAGGGTTTGATTTTGTACAATCATGGATCTAACGCATTGACTACGAGTTCACAAAAAGACGAAAATACGATAGCAATTTTTCCAAACCAGTCAGAAAAGGCTAATGCGGAAAAAAAATTACTATCAGCAACGACGCCTATTTATGAACCAGGAGAATACGAAGTTAAAGGAGTACCAATTCAAGGGTTCGCAATAAAAATAAATGATAGTGACGTTAACTCCTTCACTACGATTTATTCAGTCATTTCAGAAAAAATGAATATATGCTTGATTAATGAGACTAGTAATATTAGCATCCCAGCTGCCGTCTCTGAGTCCATTGGAAAATTAGATGTATTGGCTTTGGTTTGCAATCCCAAAGCAGAAAGTTCCTTAGAGTCAGTTAACTCTATAGTCAGTAACCTTGAACCAAGCGTTTTGGTTCCAGTAGAAACAGGGTCATCAAGTGAAACTACAGATGTATACCCAAAAATCATTAAGGACTTAGGTCAAACTCAAGAAGAATCCATAAGTAAAGGCACTATTTCTAAATCTGGGGCTCAGGAGATGCTTAAGGTACTAAACCTTAGAAAAACAGCTTAAATCGCTTTATTTTGTAAATTTGAGCCTCTTTCGATAAGAAAGAACGGGAAAAAGTAAAGCTAATAATAGCGAGAATATCGATATCGAAGAATTTCCACCTCCACTAGAAGAACATCCACCTCCTTGTTCAGCCATTGGTTCAGCCATTGGTTCAGATTCTCTAGGTCCAGTACTCTCAGCCACCAAGCTCTGAGGTTTTTCACTCGACGGTGTTGGTGTAGCTACTATTATTATTCTTTCAGGCTCGGGAGGTATTGATGTTGGTGTTGGTGTTGGTATTGGTGTTGGTGTTGACTCCTCTAGAAGCATTGGAGTTGGTAATGTAGTTACCTCAAAGTCAGGAAAAAGGAAATTAGAGTCCGAGGTAAAAAGGTTAG
>Ga0066372_10000073_pt1 | contig 32126 bp, 28 predicted proteins | sample Knorr_S15_td_250_FD_77011 | JGI IMG/M metagenome (GOLD analysis project Ga0066372, IMG submission 77011) | Marine microbial communities from Southern Atlantic Ocean transect - Knorr_S15_td_250_ad_251m_LV_A | ecosystem: Environmental > Aquatic > Marine > Oceanic | place: Southern Atlantic ocean... | reverse complement strand
GCATCAATTAGAATGTTTTTTTCAAAATCTATAGATGAAATTTTTATAACAACACTCGTATTGTATCTTCTGTTTTTAGAATTAGGTTTAATAGCATCGTTGCAAACTATACAACCCGAATTGTTCGTCAGACAACTAACCCTAGGGACTCCTTCAGATGTACCTGTCCCTAAAAATATCAATTCTTTTTTTATTTTATTCATTAAATAATCCTTTAACTGGTACGGCTCCAAAACCTAGATAATTTGAAGGTTTTAATATCCCAGAATTAATAGTATTGATAGTTTCATTGTTCCATTTTTCCATACTTAAATTTATATTTTTTGGATTATGTAATTCGGCCAAATTATGAATTAACCCAGATTGAATTAAAGGTAAACCCCAAGGTTCTCCTCCTCTATGAAGAATTATAGGGAAAAGATTATTTGAAATATTAATTATTTTTAATAATGCACTTAATCCACCACACCAAGTAATGTCTGGCTGCCAAAAATGGTAAGTTTTATTTTTTCTCATCAATTTAAAATTATTGTAGTTAAGATCATGTTCTCCACCTGCAAGTTTTATTCCATTTAAATCATTTATTATTGACGGTGAAAATAACATAGTTTCTGGAGTAGAAACATCTTCAAACCATTCAATTTTTAAATCTTTTAGTTTTTTTGATATTTTTTTTGTATAATCTATATCCCAACTCATATAACAATCTAACATGATTTTATTAGTATTTTTGTATTTTTTCCTAATTGTTGAAATCAATTCATACAATTTATTAGACTCTTTTTCATAATCCCCATCAGACTTTACAGATAGTTTGAAATTATTTAATCCCAATGCATTGTAGTGATCTATATTATTACCTGTTGCGTAAGTATGTATTTTTTCATTATGATGATTTTCATTTTTTTCTAATAATTTTTTTATAGGAACTTTGTAATACTTACTATAAGCATCCCATAGTGCTAGATCAATTGCTGAAATTGCCATAGATGCTATGCCACCTCGTCCATATGGTATACTTTCTGCAAATAAATAATCAAATATTTTTTGAATATCTTCAATGTTATTGATTGTTTTTCCTATAATTAATTCTGATAAATGTCCAACGATTACTTCTAGTGAAGAATTTCCTCCTCCACCGGTTCCATAACCTATAATTTGTTTTCTATCTGTATTGATTTTGGTGATTATTTGCCATAAATTTGGTCTCCATGCTCTCAAAGAATCTTGATAAGAAGGATATACTACTTCAATTTTGGTTATTTTCATTGATAAATCTTTGAATTTTACGTATAAAATGATTAATTACGGGGTGTGGCGCAGCGGTAGCGCACTCGCTTTGGGAGCGAGGGGTCACAGGTTCAAATCCTGTCACCCCGACCATCTTTTTTATCATTTATGTATTAAACTATAGCAATATATTTTTTTTTTATAAATAAAATTGGAGAAAACAATGAACTGGCTAGTAGGGACATACTCACAAAGGAACAGTAAAGGAATATACAGTATTAATTTAAATGAAACTTCTGGGGAAATAACTCTACTTTCTTCTTTTTCAAATGTAAGCCCAGGGGATCCTTCTTTTTTAATCTTAGACCAAAAAAATAGAGTTTATTCAGTAGGTGAATCATTGAATGGTGATCCTGGTGTAGTATACTCCTACAATTTAATAAACAATAAGTTGATAAAAATAGATGAAGCTTATACAAAAGGGATTAATCCTTGCCATCTTGCTATAAATGATAGGAATGACTTTTTAGTAGCAGTAAATTATACTTCTGGAGATTTCTCATCTTATAAAGTATCTTCAGAAGGAAAATTAACTTTTATAGAGCAAATCACTCATAAAGGATCCAGTGTTAATATTAATCGTCAAAGAGAACCACATGCGCATTCTATAAATTTTTTAGATAATAATAGTTTTTATGTTTGTGATTTAGGAGTTGACAAGATTTTTTATTATCAGATCGATCCTAACTCATATAAAATTATCAATACAAATTTTACAAATACTAACCCAGGATCTGGACCTAGACACTTTATACTGAACAAACATCATAGGCGAGCTTATTCGATCAATGAGTTAGATTCAACAATAAATTATTTTGAAATAAAGCCTAATAATGAATTGAGGACATTACAGGTAATATCTACAATTCCCAAAGACTATACTCTTGAAACAACTACTGCAGATTTGCATTTTTCTAGTGATCTAAAATATTTATATGGATCTAATAGAGGTCACGATACATTAGCAAAATTTATAATTAAAGATGATGGGACTTTAATTTTTGACAAACATTTTTCTACTTTAGGAAAAACCCCAAGAAATTTTGCTATAAGTAAATCTGGTAAATTTTGTCTTATAGCTAATGAAAATTCTGATGATATATATAGTTTTAGGATAGATAGTAACAACGGAGATTTGATCCCAACAAGGTATAAAATCTCTATTCCTTCGCCTGTTTGCTTATCCGAGATTTTGGAATGATGGTTTTATTACCCTTTTTGTAGACTCTAATGTTAATATCACACAAGCTCCTAAGCAAGAGAAAAATGCTGAAATCCATATAGCATACACGTAACCACCTGTAACTTCAAAAACTAATCCAGGTATAAAGCCTCCTAATGCCATTCCAAAACTAGCTGCTAAAATTTGCCATCCATATGTTGTATCCATTCTGAAAAAACCATAATATTTTCTATTCATTATAGGGAAAAGAGTCCCTTCTCCACCGTAAGGGATAGCCCACAAAATACCTACGAGGTAAAACATCCATTTGTCCGTAGTAAATGCCCATGGTATAACGAAAAGTCCTTGCCCAAGAAAAGATAGAAACATAATTGTTTTAGGATTAACAGAATCACCTAAAATTGGAGTTATAAATCTTGTTGATATTGATACAACCATAATAATAGTAAGGCAAAGAACAGAATCAGTATAACTTATTCCTTTAGAAATCATAAGAGGTACAAGCCCTATCAAAATGACAGCGTGACCAACACATCCTAAGAAGTGAATATTCATTAAACTCCAAAAAGCGTTAGTTCCATAAACAATTTTCTGTAAATTCAAATGATAGTTATTGATAGGTTTTTCGTGTTTTATTTCTTCTTCATTATCATTGTCTTCAGCCCCATATGGTAAGACACCTTTATCTTGAGGTGTATTTTTGAAAAATGCTAGTGCTATAACCATTATCACACTTCCTACTAATCCACTTATAATAAAAGTTTTTTGCCATCCTATAGAATCTAACATTATCCCCATTAGTTGAATGACTATAGCTGGGCCCAGACTCCACATACCAATAATTACACCGGTAGCGAGCCCTAAGCTTTTTTTAAACCAAATTGCTACTGCTGGAATAACAGGTACTAAAAACATTGATTGTGCAAAGCCAAAAATAATTCCGTATGATATGTAAAATTCGTAAATATTAGTTGCTAGAGCTGTCCAAATCATTCCTGTTAAAAAAAGGACAAGACCTATATACATAGTTTTTCTAGCTCCAATTATTGTTGAACAATAACCTGCAATCGGAGAAGAAATTGCAGTAACAATAGACATGATCGCATAAGCTATCCCTATTGATTTTGGATCCCAAGAAAATTCTTCAACTAATGGATCAATAATAATCCCAAATGCCATCCTAATTGCTGAACCAATCATTTGAGCAATCGCACCTACAGCTACAATTACCCATCCGTAATGATGGAAATCAATTTCAGAAACCTTTTTTTTTATTAATGTAATGGACATAAAAAAACACTTCCTTCTTGAATCCAAGATGTTTCATAATTTGAATTTTCATTTAATTTATTTGTAGAATCCCATGCTGAAAAATAAATTAATATTATAAATGAAGCAATAATTGAAAACAAAGAAAGAGATATTCCTTTAATTGGAAATGTGTCAATTTTCATAGAATAATTATTCCTTAGAAAGTAATAAGAAACTTGTTTTCATATCTATTATCTTTTATATTTTTCAAACTTACAGTAAAATTTTATCAAAATTATATTTTTTTCAACTCTTTAAAACTCGTATAAAAATACCTTCGATGTAAAATTCTTTTTTATTTATCATTATCTAAATTAAAAAAATATTTATCATGTTGTATTTTCATTCATGTCCTAAATGTACTAAGGGTACCATTGAGTATGGTTCCGATGAACAAGGGAATTATATTATGTGTCTGATGTGTGGATTCTATAAAAATTCTGCGCAAGACATATCTAAAGTTAGAAAATCTTAAAATTTAATCTTTTCAATAATTATTAATCGTATAAATATATATAATTATAATTAGTTCCAATAAATTAAATTTGTTAAAAGAATCTAAAAAAACAAACGTATACATCGTTGAAGACGACAAAAATATCAGAGAAGCGCTGAGATACAATCTGATAGCGCAAGGGTTTAATGTTGAATTCACAGGAGATGGAATTTCTGCGATAGAAACTTTGTTGAATAAAACATTTGATATTATCCTTTTAGATCTTATGTTACCTGGCATAGATGGTTTAGAAATATGCAAAAGGATACGATCTGAAAATGTAGATACCCCGATCATAATTTTAACTGCGAAAGACAATGAAATTGATAAAGTTGTGGGACTTGAATTAGGTGCAGATGATTATGTTTCCAAACCATTTAGTATGCCAGAATTGCTAGCAAGAATTAAAGCGAATTTAAGAAGAAATTTAATAAAATTAGAAAAAACAAAATCTATAACTAGAAAACAATTCACTCATTTGGACACTTTTATTGATTTAGATAAAAGAATTGTGAAAATAAATGATAAAAACATCTTTTTTAGACCTAAGGAATTTGATCTATTGTACAAATTAATGTCCAATCCAGGGAAAGTTTTTACAAGAGAAAAATTGATTGAAGAAATTTGGGGATTTCAATATTTTGGTGATACACGAACTGTAGATGTACACATAAGATGGATCAGAGAAAAAATTGAATCAGATAGCGAGCAACCTCAAAAAATATTGACAGTTCGAGGTTTTGGATATAAATCTAAGTTGGAGTAGATATATGAATCTGAATAGACTTAAAAGAAATTTATTCTATATTTCTAGACATAGATTGTTCATGATTCTTTTATGCCTTGTTCTTATACAAATAGTACTATTGTGGCTTTTATTTAATTTTTATGCTCAACTTAACTTTTATTATGTTGTGTTCATTGTTATCTTTTTTTCAGGAATATTTTATTTTTTTATAAAAAAAAATATAACTTTATTGAAAAAAAATCTTATTTCCAATTCTCATTCATCTAAATTTGGAGAATTCGAATCTATTAATGAGCTTTTTACTAAAATCAATAAAAGCTTTGTCTATAAGCAAAAAATCATAAGCTCAGAAAATGCAACTTTGATGAATACATTAAATTTAATTGAGGATGGAATAATATTTTTAGATTTTGAGATGAAAATTTCTAATTTTAATAAAAAATCAAAAGAAATTCTTATGTGCTCTATTGAAGATGAAAACATAAATTACTTAACTGATTTAACACAAAGTTTTGAAATTATAGATTTTTTTGATAAATCTAAGACAGGTAATTCTAATGAAATCGAAATAGAGTTTAATTTCCCTAAAAAGTATCTAAAATTAAGATTATTTATGTTGAATAAACTTCAAAATAAATTTATGTTAATTATTTCTGATTTGTCTGATGCTTATAATCTTGATAAAACTAGAACTGAATTTTTTGCTAATACATCCCACGAATTTAAAACCCCCATAACTTCTGCGAAGTTAAATTATGAAGCTTTAATAAATGATTTCAAAACAAGTAAAGGTGAAAACTTTCATCTTTTTTCAAAAAATATATATGAAGATTTGAATAGATTGGAGAAAATAACAGATGAATTATTAAATATTCATTCACTTGAAACAGGTAATTATAAACTTAACTTAGAAGAAATAGATTTTTTAGATATGTTTTCTGAGGTGAAAAAAACTTTTTCTACAATCATCAAAGACAAAAAAATTACAATTGTACATCCTGAAGACAAAATTATAATAAAATTAGATAAAAAACTGATTATTCAATCTTTAGAGAATCTCTTGTCTAATGCTATTAGATACAGCGTAAAACAATCTAATATAAACATCAATTATCATATAAAGAATAATGAATTTATTTTTGAAATTCGTGACTATGGAATTGGTATAAATGAATTAGATCTTCCGCTTATTTTTCAAAGATTTTTTAGAGCAGAAGGGAATAGAGATTATGAACATTCAGGATTAGGACTTTCTATAGTTAAGCATGTAATTGAATTACACAAAGGTGAAATCAAAGCAGAAAGTGTTATTAATGAAGGATTATTAATTTCTTTTTCTATACCATTATGATTATTTAACATTTTCTTAACAATTTTGCCTCCTTTTGTATTACTCTAGAGTTGTTGAGTCCTTTTTTTAAATTCGCATGATGCAAAAAAGAAATATTAAAAGAAGAAAAACTGAAGAAATATTTGTAGTAAACTTATTAAAACTTTCAGGTTTAGTTTCTATAGGAACTACTATTGGAATAATTTTTATTTTAGGATCTCAATCAATTCCATTTTTTGGAACAGTATCTTTGAAAGAATTTTTTACTGGCCTCAATTGGACACCATTATTTGTACCTCAAGAATTTGGAGTTATGCCACTTATAAATGGGACTTTTATGGTAGCAATTATTGCTGCTTTGGTCGCTCTTATTTTTGGATTAGGTAGTGCTTTTTTTCTCTCAGAATATGCTTCTAGAAAAGTAAGAAGTTATGTTAAGCCCTTGTTGGAAATATTAGCAGGAATTCCCACGGTGGTATATGGATATTTTGCATTGACTTTTGTTACCCCAATAATTCAATATATTGCACCTGAAACTATCATTTTCAATGCACTTAGTGCGGGTATAGTAATGGGTATAATGATTATACCTATGGTTTCCACCCTATCTGAAGATGCTATGTCAGCAGTGCCTAGAAGTTTAAGAGAAGCTGCATATAGCTTGGGAGCTAAAAAATATCAAGTCGCACTTCGTATTGTTTTCCCATCAGCTATTTCTGGAATTGTAGCTTCTTTCATATTATCTATTTCTAGGGCTATAGGGGAAACAATGATAGTTAGTTTAGCAGCTGGGGGAAAACCAGCACTTACTTTAAACCCACTTGAAGCCATTCAGACTATTACGGCTTACATTGTAACAGTGAGCCAGGGCGAAACCCCTCAAGGTTCCATAGAATATCAAAGCATTTTTGCAGTGGGACTACTTCTATTCGTTCTTACTTTGATAATGAATCTTATAGGAAGGTGGGTTGTTTATAAATATGCACAAGAATTTGAGTAGGCCACAATGAAAGAACGACTCTTTTACTTATTATTTTTATCTTCTATTTTAATTGCTTTAACATGTTTGTTGATTTTGCTTATTGATGTTGTATTGGATGGATATTCATATCTTTCGTGGGATTTTTTAACAAATTATGCTTCTAGAAAAGCTGAAAACTCTGGTATTTTAGCTCCATTGGCAGGGACATTATGGTTGGTTATTCTAACTGCTTTTTGTACGATTCCGTTAGGCGTATCTACAGCATTATATTTAGAGGAATTTGCGGGAACAAATATATTATCGAAGATTATAAAAATCAATATTTCTAATTTAGCAGGAGTTCCTTCAATTATATATGGGTTGTTAGGGTTAGCATTTTTTACATATTTTATAGGTTTAGGAAAAAGTATAATTGCAGGAGCACTTACAATGACTTTATTAGTACTACCGATAGTCATAATATCTGCTCAAGAAGCAATTAGGACAGTACAACCATCTTTAAAAGAAGCTGCTTATGCATTGGGAGCAACTAAATGGGAAGTGTCAAAAAAAATAATTTTGCCACACTCTATTGGAGGAATAATGAGTGGTATAATCTTGGCAATGTCTAGAGCTGTTGGAGAAACAGCTCCAATACTAATTATTAGTTCTTTAGTGTTCATAACAACAGTTCCATCAAGCCCTTTAGATAGATTTACTGTTTTACCATTACAAATTTATACTTGGGCATCATTTCCTAAAGATGAATTTCGAGCAATTGCTTCTGCAGGGATTATTGTTCTTCTTATTATATTGATAACAATGAATTCTTTGGCTATTTATATAAGATGGAAAAATCAAACAGATAACTATTAACTTTCTGTTATATCTAAAAACTGTGAATTTGGTATATTAGTTAGATATTTTGGCTCAATTAATATTTTAAAATTTCTACTACCTCCTCCAAAAACTATCTTTTTAGATATTTTTAATCCTTCATCAAAATAAATTTTAAATTTATGTGATAATCCAAATGGTGTTATTCCTCCAACTTGCATACCAGTTATTTCCTCTGATTTAGCTGCATTTGCAAAAGATAATTTTTTTACTCCCATAATATTCTTTAATTTCTTATTAACATCTAATTTTTTAGAAGCGCGGACAACGGCTACTGCATAAAGACCTTTTGGGCGTTTTGATTCCAAAATTATAGTATTAGCAGATTGATCAAGAGAAAATTTATATTTAGTACAAAAATTTTGCGTATCTGAAAAATTTGGATCTATGTCAAACTTTTCATATTCTATGTTTTGTGTTTTCAAGTAATCTAATACTATATTTTCGGTTTCATTCATTAATCAAATAAATATTTATTATTATAAAATATACATAGAGAAAATTATGAATACTTATTGGTTAATTAACATAAATGATAATAATTACAATGTATTAAAAGGTAGATCTTTTGATATATTGGGGTTTCCTAATAGCTATAATAAACTGACAAATAAAATTGCCAAAAAAGATAATTTAGTTTTTTACATTTCTACAAGTAAAGTGTTTTCTGGATATGCAGAAGTTACTTCTGATAAATTTTATGATGATGAAAAAATATGGCAAGAAAAGGAAATTTCTCCTTATAGAGTTAAAATAAAATCTAAAAAAATCCTCTCTGAAGAAAATTATGTAGAGGCATCAGATGTTGTTCCTTCTTTGAATTATGTTAGAAAGTGGCCACCTGAAAAGTGGGAGTTAGCATTAATGAATAGAGTACATGTGATTTCACACAATGATTTCATGATAATAAAAGCAAGTATTGACAGTGCTGGAAAAAAATCAATAAGAAACAATAAGAAAAATAAAGGGAAAAAACTATAAATTTAAAATTTTTTTTGAATTGTTATAAATATTTTCTATGATTATATCTTTATCTATTTTAAAAATTTCACTTAATTTCATTATGATCAAGTTTAAATCTTTAGGTTCAGTCCACCTCTTTCTGTTTTTTTTAAAATATTGAGGATAAGAATCTGTCTCTATAACAATTTTATTTAATGGGATTTTTTTTATAACTTCTTCTAAATTTTTATCTCTAAGTATTGGTTTTGCAACAGATATAAAAATATTATTATCAAGTAATTTTTTTGCGTAGTTATAGGTACCGTTAAAATAATGAGCGACTGAATTTAATTCAAATAATCTTTCACTCATTATTATATCTAAAATCTCTTTTTCTGCATTTCTAACATGAAAAGCTATGGGTTTGTTAACTTCTTTTGCTAAATTTATTTGCTCTATGAATATTTTTTTTTGTATTTTTAACGGAACACTATTATCTTGAATATCTAATCCAATTTCACTGATCATAATAGTTTTTTTACACTTAAGTAGTTCTTTAAACAAATTTATATAATCATCATTTTTATCGTCATATATATTTTGTGGATGTATACCTACTGCTGCATAAACTTCTTTAACTTCTTTTGCTAATTTTACACATTTTTTAGAATCTTCAATTGTAGTACCTGCTGCAATTATCACTTCTATCTTTGCATTTCTAGAATTTATTATTAGATTTGATAAATCTTTGTCTTCAAATTGCTGTATATGTGTATGAATATCTATTAGCATTAATAAAATTTTTTTTAATTAATCATACAGGAGGTTAAGATATGAGGCCCGGTTTTGGACAATTTAAATTTCCTTCACCAGAATACCTAAGATTTGCTGCTCAATATGGAGTAAAGGATATTTTACTAAATACACCGGAATTAGAACAATCTAAACCTGGTGTATGGTCAAAGAAAGAATTGATTAAGTTAAGACTGAATATAGAGAGTTATGGTTTACAATTGTCGGCAATAGAAAATGTTCCTACCCATTTTTATGATCATATAATGCTTGGTGGAGAAAAATCAGATCAACAAAAAGAAAATATGATTGAAAACATTTCTAATATGGCAGACGCAGGAATACCAATTTTTGGTTATAACTGGATGCCTTCTCATGTGTGGAGAACAGATCCCGTAACAATAAGAGGTGGTGCTACTGCAACTGCCTTTGATTACAGTATCGCAAAACAAATTCCAAACACCCATGATAGAGAATATACAGAAAAGGAATTATGGGACAATTTGGAAAATTGGATAAAGATTATTACTCCGATCGCAGAAAAGAAGAACATAAAATTAGGTATTCATCCTTGTGATCCACCCGTAGAAAATCTAGGGGGGATTCCTCAATTGTTTAGATCCTTTGATTCTTATAAGAGATTAATTAATATTGTAGACTCCCCATCAAATGCTATTGAATTTTGTCAAGGAACATTTTCTGAAATGGCAGATGCTTCAGGAGAAGGGATTTATGAAATAATTGATTATTTTTCTAAAAGAAAAAAGATTTTATATGTACATTTCAGAAATGTTTCTGGAACAGTTCCAAAATTTAATGAGGAATTTATAAACAGTGGTTACGTAGACATGTATAGGGCTATGAAAATCTATCATAAAAATGGCTTTGATTCCTTTTTTATTGATGATCATGTCCCAATGACATTTAATGATACTGAGTGGGGTCATAGAGGTAGAGCATTTGCAAATGGATACATTCAGGCCATGATTGAATCTATTACAAAAGGAAGTTTTGATGAGTAATGAAAAAGTGGTCTTTATTACAGCCAGTGGTGGTGGAATGGGTGAAGCACAAGCCAGATTATTTTCAAGTAATGGGTATAAAGTTTACCTCACTGATATAAACGAAAAGTCAGTAAGAACCATTTCAAAAGATATCAATCTTAATGGTGGTGAAACTACTTTTTCCAAATTAGATGTTACAGATGAAAAAGAATGGAAAAAAAATCTTGCAAAATGTATAAAAAAATTTAAAAGAATTGATGTTTTATGTAATAATGCTGGTGCTAATTTTCGAACAGGTTTTGAAAATCAAAGTTTTGAAATGTGGGATAAAATTATATCAATTGGTTTATCGGGAACTTTTTTGGGGATAAAAAATGTAACAAAATATATGAAAGAAAGAGGAGGAGTGATAATTAACTTGGGTTCTCTAGCTTCTATCAATAGCAGTGATTCTTCACCAGGATATTCTGCACAAAAAATGGGATTACTTGGTCTTACACGTTCTGCAGCTCTTGCTTATGCAAAACATAAAATTAGATGTGTTATGATTTCTCCTGGTCATGTCGATACTCCATTTGTACGTTCTAATAATGAATATAGTCCAAATGATTGGTCAACATCAATTGATAACCCTCTAAATTATAAAAAACGTCTAGATACAATTCCTTTAGGTAGATTTTTAGTAGGACAAGATATAGCTAAATTATTTTTATTTCTTGCTTCTAATGATGCAGAAATGATGACCGGGAATAATATTCTTATTGATGGAGGCACTTCAATTCTTTAATATTTAATTTTAGGAGAAGCTATTATTAAAATTGCTGCAATTATTGCTACCACCGAAAAGATAGGGAAAGTTAATTCATATGATCCAGAAAAATCATAAATTAAAGCTGCAGTAATACCTCCAAATGCCTGCCCTGCGCTTACAAAGGGCTCACTATAACCTCTAATAGCACCAATATTTTCTTTCCCAAAAATATCAGCTAATACTACAGGAGGAATAACTAATAATCCTCCCAGAGCTATACCAAATATAAAAGCAACTACAAAAGCTGAAAAAATGTTAGATATTCCTAAAAATAGAAATGAACTTAGAGCTAACCATAGTGCAATAAAAAAGTATGTTTTTTTTGCTTGAAATTTATCTGATGCCCAACCACAAATAATACTTCCAAATCCTGTTCCGATAGCCATAATGGTCAATGTTGTTGCAGCATAAATGGGACTTATTCCTTTATCAATTAAGTATGCAGCCTGATGAATATTAACTCCTGTGTGTATGAAATAAGTAAGAAAACCAACAATTGCCAACATCCAAAATGTAATAGATTTCAATGCAAATTTTAGTGAGACTGATTTGTATGATCTACCCAATTTTTCCGAAACTGCTTTTTCTCTCTTACTTACATTAGTTTTTATTCCCAAATCAGAAGGAGAATTAAATAAAGTAAGTGATATCAAAGGAATAGAAATTATCCAAACACTTATTCCTAGCCACAACCAACTGTTTCTCCAAGAGTCGGGATTCCCACCAGAAATATTCATTATAATTTGAGCAAATAAAGGAAAAAACCCCATCCCTAGTGAATGAAACATTCCCAATAACCCAGTTGCTTTACCTCTATTTTTTGAAAACCATTTAGTGACTATCGTGGTGGCTCCTATTTGTATAGGAGAACTGAAAATGATTCTACTTATACCAAATAATAAATAAAACATTATAGGTGAAAATGTTTGGCTTAATAATGCAATAGATAAACCTAATAGTAAGACTGAGATCAATAAAGTTATTTTAGTTCCATATTTTTGAATTAACCAACCAGATAGAGGAGAAATAAATATTGCCAAAATCCCAGCTAAAGAAGAAGCTCCTACAATTACAGTTCTTGACCATCCAAGGTTTTCGCTCATTGGATACACAAATACTGCTATAGTTAATGTGGCTGCAGAATTTCTTACAAACATACTTGAACCGGATCCAGTAACAATTATCCAGCCATAATAAAATGGTATTTTTTTTTGAATAAATTTAGCGAATTCTTTCATAATCTATTTATTAAATCTCATAATAGAATGTAACATTATAAGTAATACAGTTTATAGTAGTTATCTAACCTAGTAATCAAATATGACATTAAAGTTTGAAATAAAAAAATATGTAAGAGAAATTGATTTAAATGAAGGCAAAAAAAAGTACTATGATATTTTGAGCTTAGCGAATGATAATAATGTTCAAATAGAAAACATTCCATTTTCTATAAGAATTTTATTAGAAAATGTATTGAGATCTTATGAAAAAAAACTCTCCAATTCCCACCATATCAATCAACTATTAAATTGGACTAAGGATTCAGTACCTGAAGCAGAATTTCCATATATGCCTGGAAGAGTTGTATTACAAGATTTTACTGGAATTCCAGTGGTTGTAGATTTGGCCTCCATGAGAGATGCAGTATCAGATTTGGGAATGGAACCTTCTATGATAAATCCAATTGTTAGGTCAGATTTGGTTATTGATCACTCAGTTCAAGTAGATTCTTTTGCACAGAATGATTCCATGAATTTAAATATTTTGAAAGAATTTGATAGGAATACAGAAAGATACAAATTATTGAAATGGGCTCAATCAGCATTTTCGAATTTTTTGGTTGTTCCTCCTGGTACAGGTATTGTTCACCAAGTAAATTTAGAAAACCTAGCAGAAGTTATTTTATCTTCAGAGAATAATTTTATTTTCCCAGATACATGTATTGGAACAGATTCTCATACAACTATGATAAATGGAGTTGGAGTTTTGGGTTGGGGAGTCGGTGGAATTGAAGCTGAAGCAGTAATGTTAGGGCAACCATATTATATGCAGGTTCCTGAAGTTGTAGGTGTAAATTTACATGGAAATATTCCTGAAGGAACTACTGCAACTGATTTGGTTTTGTCAATTGTAGAAACTCTAAGAAAAGTGGGAGTTGTCGAAAAATTTGTAGAATTTTATGGTGATGGATTGAAAAATTTATCTTTAACTGATCGAGCGACGATTTCAAACATGGCTCCCGAGTATGGTGCGACCTGTGGGTTTTTCCCAATTGATGATAGAACCATAGATTATTTATCTTTAACTGGAAGGCCAAGTGAGTTGATAGAAAGAGTTGAAACATATTCAAAATCAAATGCTTTGTTTTATCAACAAGATAATTTTCCTGAATATTCTATGAATGTAAATTTTGATTTGAGTGATGTTAGACCTTCATTGGCTGGCCCTAAAAGGCCTCAAGACAAATTATTATTATCACAGGTAAGCAAGAATTTTAAAGAAAGTTTTGATTTTAATTCAGTTGATTTATCTAAGGAAAAACTGGACAATGGATCTGTTGTCATTGCCGCTATTACCAGTTGTACTAATACTTCAAATCCCAATGTTATGGTGGGAGCGGGTTTAATTGCAAAAAAGGCTTTTGATTTGGGAATTAAACCCAAATCTTGGGTAAAAACTTCTCTTGCTCCAGGATCAAAAGTAGTAACCAGTTATTTAGAAAAATCTGGTTTGAATTATTATTTGGATAAGATAGGATTTCAAACAGTGGGTTATGGTTGTACAACTTGTATCGGTAATTCTGGACCATTACCCAATTTAATATCTAAAAAAGTAGAAGATGAAGAATTAACAGTTTCAGCAGTTTTATCAGGAAATAGAAATTTTGAAGGAAGAGTTCATCCTCAAGTGAAAGCTAACTATTTGGCTTCACCAATGTTAGTAGTTATTTACGCATTAACCGGAACTATAAATATAGATTTATCAAATGATCCTATCGCTAGAAATAAAGATGGTACCGAAGTTTACCTGAAAGATTTGTGGCCAACCTCTGATGAAATAGAAGACACTATAAACAAATCATTAAATTCTAAAATGTTTATAGAAGAATATAAATCTGCTTATGCTGGTCCTTTGGAATGGCAAAATTTAACTTCAACAGAAGAGAATCAGTTTAACTGGGATATTAATTCAACATATATTCAAAAACCACCTTATTTTTACGACTTTAATTTGACTCCTTATGAGAAAGATAAAATAACAGGAGCTAGGTGTTTAGTTAAATTGGCAGATTCCGTTACTACTGATCATATTTCACCAGCAGGCTCCATACCTCAATCAGCTCCTTCTGGTCAGTTACTAATTTCTAATGATGTTCCAAGATTTGAATTTAATTCTTATGGATCTAGGAGGGGAAACCATAATGTTATGGTAAGAGGAACATTTGGAAATATACGATTAAGGAATCAATTGGTTGATGATGAAGGAGATTGGACAATATTTTTTCCTGAAGAAAAAAAAATGAGAATCTTTGATGCTTCAGAAAAATACCAAGAATTAGGAATTCCTTTAATTGTTATTGCGGGTAAGGAATATGGAACAGGTTCTTCAAGAGATTGGGCAGCAAAAGGACCTTCTTTGTTGGGGGTTAAGGTTGTAATCGCAGAAAGTTATGAAAGAATACATAGGTCAAATTTAGTAGGAATGGGAATAGTACCACTACAATTTCTTGAAGGAGAAAACTCTAACACTTTAGATATAGATGGTACAGAAACTTTTGATTTTCAAGATTTGGAAAATAAAATTAAACCTAATTCAAAAATAAATGTAATTGCAAAAAAACAAGACGGATCATTTGTAAACTTTAAAACCCTTATAAGGATTGATACAAATATAGAAGCTGAATATTATTTACATGGAGGATTATTACCATTTGTTTTACGGAAGATGATTAGAGAGCAGAGTTAAGGCTTTCCAAGGGAGTTCTAACTATCCATTCAAATTTGGCATTCTGTAATTTTAATGGGATCACTTTTTGATTATTCAGTAATGCTTCAACTCCTATTTGACCAAAAATCAATTTAATTAATATTTTAGGGACAGGCATTGTCATAAAAGGTTTTATAACTTGATTTAGATCTTTAAATACTTCATTAAATCGTAAATTATTGTTTGAAGTTATGTTTACTGGTCCCATTATCTTTTCATTTTGGATTATATGTTGTATTGCCCTTAAAGTATCTAAAAGAGAAATCCAAGGAAAAAAAAAATCACCACCGTTTATACTGTTTGTGCCAATAATTTTACAAAATTTTTTTAATTGATTAAACATATATGAGTCATTGTGAATAATATTTCCAAATCTCAGATTAACTATTCGCAAATTTCTGAATGATGATTTATTTTCCCATTCATTTGAAATATCTGATAAAATTCCAGTACCTTTTGAGGAATATTCATTTAATATTTCATTAGGTCTATCACCATAAAATCCACATGCTGAAGCAGAAATAAATAATTTTGGTAACTTTGTAGAAGCCTCAAAAGTTGATATAAACGTTTCAATAGGATTATACCTACTTGATTTTATTTCTCTAAGTTTATTCCTAAAGGGAGATATAATTTTTTTACCATTTAAGCTAATTATTACATCTGATTTTTCAACCAAAGCTTTATTTAATTTAAAATTGTCCGGTTCCCAATACTGAATATCATTATTTTCTGATAAATTTGGATTTCTCGTTAATAATTGAATTTGATGATTCTTTCCTAATAAAAATTTTGATAAATTTTTACCAATAAATCCACTTGCGCCTGATATTAAAATTTTCATATGATTTATAAAAAATACAAATAATAGTAACAATGAATAACAAAAATTCTGATATATTATCTGTAAAACTTATACTAATTTATCATCAGTATAACAACAAATAATTTTATATATGACAATAAATAACACAGAAAAATTAATAAAAAAAATATCAAATACACTAATTGGTTTCATAGAAAGTTTGGACGAAAATCAGAAATCAAAATTGATATTTGATTTCTCCGATGATGAAAGATATGTATGGTACTATACACCGCATGTACAAAATGGTCTTTTAATATTTGATATGAGACCATTCCAAAGAAATTATGTTTACGATTTAATGAAATTATCATATTCCATTAAAGGATATGAAACATCTAGATCCATAATCAATCTAGAAACAATTTTGGGAGATTATGAAGGCAGACATGTTGGTGATAACAGAGGTGGATCAGGACATTGGATTAGATCTCCTGAGAGGTATTGGATCGCAATTTTTGGAGATCCATATAAAAGTGAATCACCTTGGGGATTTAGAATAGGAGGGCACCATATAGGTTTAACCGTTAATGTGATTAATAAAGAAATTAGTATTCATCCCCTGTTTTTTGGTGCAAATCCAGCAAAAGTTATAGACGGTCCACGGAAAGGATTCCGTACTCTTGCATTAGAAGAAGACTATGGTCGTGAACTGATTACGTCGTTACCTGATGAAAAAAGAAACAAAGCAATTGTATCAACTATAGCACACGATGATATTTTGACTATGAATTATAGAACTTTTGATAAAGAAAAATTTACTCAGGGAATTATTTTTTCAGATTTAAGCGATTCTGAACGTGATAAACTTCTCAAATTAATTGATATCTATATAAATAGATTTAATGACATAATTTCTCGTCAATATAAAATAAAAATTAATCAAATAGGTTTTGAAAACACATATTTTGCTTGGGCAGGTTCAATTAATGAATCACAAGGACATTATTACTCAATAAAACATGATAATTTTCTGATTGAATATGATAATACACAGAATAATGCTAATCATATACATTCTGTTCTAAGAGATTTTGCTTCAGATTATGGCGAGGATCTATTGGCTTTACATTATAAATCTAGCCATTCTCACTAAGTCGACAATATATTTATGATTTCATCTTGATCGTTCAAATCAATGTCATATGCGTTTGGATTACTTGGCAACCCTGGTAAAGTAATTATATCTCCTGCTAAAGTAACTATTTGCTTTGCTCCTGCTAACACCCTAACTTCCTTGATTGGTATTTTATGACCTTTAGGAGCTCCTCTAAGTTTTGGATTCGCTGAAACTGACAAGTGCGTCTTTGCCATACAAATAGGAAAATTCCAACCTTGTTGCTCGAAAAGTTTAATAGTAGTTCTTGTTCTAGGACCCCAAATAACGCCACTTGCTGAATATATTTCTGAAGTTAATATCCTTACTTTTTCTAAAGTGGGTTCTTTGTCATCATATAATAAATTAACTTCATCAGATTTGTTATCTAAATTAGTAATATACTGAGCTAATTCTGTCATACCTGAACCCCCTTCTGCAAATCCATTAGATTCAATAGCTACAGAATTATTTTCTTCACATATTTTTTTTACCAATTTGATTTCTTCCTTAGAATCTCCTGGAAATAAATTTATAGCAACTACAGATTGTAGTCCATATTTAGAAACAATTTCTATTGCATTGATCAAATTTTCGGAACCTCTAATTATTGCTTCATTATTTTTTGTCATTAATTCTTTTATGTCCACTCCTCCATGCCATTTTAGTCCTCTAATAGTGGCTACAATAACTGCACAAAATGGTTTAGGACCCCCTTGTCTAACTTTAATATCCATAAATTTTTCAAAACCTAAATCAGCACCGAATCCAGCTTCAGTTATAACATAATCTGCATAAGAAGTTGCTAATTGGTCAGCTAATATTGAAGAGCAACCATGAGCAATATTACCAAACGGACCCATATGAACTATAGCTGGTTGTCCTTCAATTGTTTGAGCCAAGTTAGGTTTTATTGCATCTTTAAGTAAAGCCATCATTGAGCCTACACAATTTATATCTTTTGCTAGAACTGGAGTTTTATCTTTTTTCCACCCAACGACAATTGAACTTAATCTATCTCTCAGATCTTTTTGTGAATCAGTTAAGGCAAGTATGGCCATAATTTCTGAAGCTGAAGATATATCAAAACCTGTGGATCTAAGTGGGGCAGTACTCGACCCTCCCGTTCCACTTATTATAGATCTCAAAGATCTATCTTCTGCATCAGTAACCCTTCTCCAAGTAATATCTTCAGCTGAGAAATCTTTTATTTTATTTCTATAGACGGCATTATCTACCATTGCTGCCAATAGATTATGAGCTGATTCCATAGCATGAAAATCGCCATTGAAATGTAAATTTATATCTTCTGCTGGTTGTACAGTGGCTCGACCACCGCCTGTACCTCCACCTTTATGTCCAAAAACTGGACCAAGAGAGGGTTGTCTAATCGTTAATGCAACATTTTGATTAATTTTTCCAAAACCTTGAGTTAAACCCACTGCAATTGTTGATTTACCTTCTCCAAGAGGAGTAGGAGTTATTGCTGTAACAACAAGTAAATTAGATTTTCTATTTTTTTTAATTGCATCTAGGGAAATCTTGGCTTTATAATTTCCATAATTTTCAATAGCATCTTTATCAAGACCAAGTTTTTCTGCAATTTGTTCAATTCTTATTAATTTTTTCATAAATCTTTCTTAGTATTTGGGCTTTTAATTAAAAGTATCAAAAATGATGCAGTAATGCATAAAATTGCCATGCTTAAAAGAGAGTAAAGATAAGTATTTGTAGAATCATAAATAAACCCAACTATGACAGGCGAAATCATCATTCCTATTCCCATTGGTAAGGCATTAAGACCTAATATCGTTGCATAATGTTTACCTCCAAAGAATTCTCCTCTAAGGGAATGTAAAATGGGAGTTCTCATACCAAATCCTATCCCCCATAGCAAAGAAAAAAGGAATGCATCAAAATAATTATTAGCAAAAGCTAAAATTACTAATGAAACAGATTGTACTAAAAATAACACTGGTAATATGATTCTCTTATTATATCTATCCCCCAAAATACCTCCACTTATTTGACCAATAAAAGATATTATTGCTATCAGTGGCAGAATTGTGCCAGCTAAATATATTGTTAGATTAACTCCATCATGATCTGTCAAATATAAAAAAATATGTGCACTTATTGCACCAACAGAAACATTTGCTAGTAAATGACAAATAGCTATTATCCAAAAATTCTTGTTTCTAATTGCTTGACGTGGCTCTATATTAGTAATAATAATCTTTTTAGGACTATCTTTAGGTATAATAAAGTCAAGATTAGGTTTTTTGCGAATAACTAAAGATATCAATGGCCCAACTACTAAAAATATAATCCCTAAGACCACCATTGTTTGTCTCCAACCTATGCTTTCTATTGATAAAACCATGAGTGGAGTGAAAAAACCGCCAAAAGAACTACCTCCAATAACCCAACTCATCGCTTTAGTCCTTTGATGGGGCATCCATGCATTAACTACTGACATAGAAGGTACAAATCCACCTATGCTTGTTCCCACAGATATTACAAAATAAGATGCATAATAAAATAGAATAGTGTCAATAGAACTTAACCAAAACAATCCGACTGAAGAAATTGCAAACCCTATTATAACCATTTTCCAAGCACCAAATTTATCACTCAAAAAACCTTCTATTGGACCTAATAAAGCACCACCAAATCTACCAAATGAAGCAACTCCAGAAACTACAGCTCTTGACCAGCCAAACTCATCTTCCACTGCTTTGAAAATAACACTTCCAGCACTAAAGGTCGGAATACTAGAAAAAAAAGCATTGACCCCTCCTGCGAGACTTACCCACCAACCATAATAGATTTTTTTTATAGAGAAGTTTTTTTTTATCATTAAGCGTGTACACGGTTTAGTGTACCCCTTAGCATGTAAACGGTAAGAGGTAAATTTATACTTTTATAAAATCCCCCTCGACATAATCATAAAATATTGGTTTGCCAGTTGGAATTTCCAATTTAGATATGTCCTCATCTGTTATTTTTTCTATTATTTTTACAAGTGCTCTTAGACTATTGCCGTGAGCAGTTATAAGAATATTCTTATTTTCTTCAATTTTTTTCAAAATGTTTTCTTTGTGGAATTCATTTACTCTTTCCAAGGTATCTTTTAGAGATTCTCCACTAGGGAATTTATCTTTAGGAATATTTTTGAATATACTCTTTTTCACCAACGTCTCAATATCATTTCTACTTATTTGTGGTGGTTTTGTTAAATAGTCTCTTCTCCAAAGAAATATCTGTTTTGTTCCATATTCTTTTTCTATTTCACTTTTATTAAGTCCTTGGAGTTTCCCATAATGTCTTTCATTCAATCTCCAATCTTTTTTTATCTCAATGTTTTCTTTGTCTAGAACATCTAATATTATTTTTCCAGTTTTATAGGCACGTTTAAATATTGAGCTGTATGCTAGATCTATAACTATATTTTTTTCTTTTATCTGTTTTCCGGCATCTTCAGCTTCTTTTTCACCCTCAATATCTAAATCGATGTCAATCCAACCTGTAAAACGATTTTCCTTATTCCACAGACTTTTACCATGTCTAACTAAGATTAATTTTCCCAAGTGATTACCTTAAATTGACTTTATTTTGAAACATACTATCAATTATTCCTTAATAAATTAAGTTTTTCTTTATGTAAATAATTTTTTAATTTATCTATATCTTCATATGATTCAATTATTTCAATTGCATATAGATAATTTGATTCAGGGATATAATTACTAGATTCTGCTAAGCATCTTTCTACCCAAACATCTTTATTTTCAAGTATTTTTTTAGAGCATGGTTTCATAGTAAAATTTCCGATAGAGTCATTGTATTCATTAAAATATACTATTTGTAATGGCATAATTGTTTTGTACATCCAGAATGCTTTATCTTGAGGAGTCTGAAATTCAAAAATCATACCGTCAATTCCTTTATTTAAATCTTTAATACACATCAGTCCTGTTTGTAATTCAAACGGTTTTTTTGCAACATATAATTCCAACTTTAATTCACCAAAGTTATTATTTAGAATCACTGATTTAGTTTTTAAGTTCAAATTATTTGGGTTACATCTATTTAGTATGTATGCAACATCTTTTTTTATCCAATCAGAATCTATCACACAAGAATTTAAACAAATCATAAACGTAAAAGATACTACAAAACCCAATTTCATTGATCTAATAAACTTTTAACTTTTCTAGGGATTTCAAATACAATATTTTCACTTTTATCTTCAACTTTATGTACTGATTTTGGTTTCAATTTTGTAATTATTTCATATACTAACTTATCTGGAGTTGAAGCTCCTGATGTAACTCCTAATTTATTGATATTTATTAACCATTCTGGTTTTATCTCTTCAAATGAATTGATTAAATATGAGTTAGTTCCTGAATCGATTGCAACATCTTTAAGTCTATTACAGTTAGATGAATTTGAGGCTCCAACTACCAAAACTAAGTCAACTTCTTTTGCTAGTTTCACAGTTACCTCTTGTCTATTAGTTGTAGCATAACAAATATCATTCCTGATCAAAGCGTTTGGATAAATTTTCTTTATTTTCTCGATAGTATTTTTTGTATCTCTTACAGATAATGTTGTTTGAGACAAAACAACTATATCTTTTTTGTTCTTGGAAGATTTTTTTGTTAATTCAAATTTTTCTCGGTCATCTATAATTTTCATTTTGGTTTGTCCAGAAGTTCCTATTACTTCTTGATGTCCTTTATGACCAACAAGAATAATTTCTTTATCTTCTTTGGAATATTTTTTGGCTTCATTATGTACTTTTGTCACTAGAGGGCAAGTGGCATCAATTACCTTGAGATTTTTTGTTTCAGCAATTTCATAATCTTTTGGTGGGGAACCATGGGCAGAAAAAACTACGGTTGAATCGTTTGGTATTTGTGATACATCCTCTACTGTAATTGCGCCTTTACTTTCTACTTCTGATACAACAACTGAGTTGTGTACTATTTGATGTTTTACATATACTGGAGGCCCAAATTTTTTTAAAGCATATTCAACTAAATCAATAGCTAATACTACCCCTGCACAAAATCCTCTAGGACTTGCTAAATAAATATCCATAATTTCTAAATTATTTTTTTATATAAACATTATATAAATTTTCTATTTAAATGTTTTTTTTTTTATATACCTCAAAAATTTATTATTATTTAAATTATTTTTTGATAGATTATGAGAAAGGACAAAATTTACTCTAATGAAAAATTTACAAAAAGGACCATTGATTTTAAGCGGAAATGCTCATTCCTCTTTGGCTAACGAAATATCTAAGTATATTGGCCAAACGCTTACGAAAGCTGAAGTTTTTAAATTTAATAACGATAACACATTTGTAAGGATATTGGAAAATGTAAGAGAAAGAGATGTTTTTATAATACAGCCAACTTCCTTTCCAGTTAATGATAATATAATGGAACTTTTGATAATGATAGATGCTGCTAAGAGAGCATCTGCTGGTAGAATCACGGCAGTAATGCCATATTTTTCATATGCAAGAACAGATAAAAAAGATCAACCTAGAGTCCCTATTACAGGTCGTTTAATTGCTGATTTAATTACAACCGCTGGTGCAGATAGAGTGATGCTTATGGATTTACATGCTGGGCAAGTACAAGGATTTTTCTCTTCTACGGTTGATGAATTAACAGCTCTTCCGATATTAGCTAGATATTTTTTTGATAAGAAACTTGATAATATCGTTGTAGTTTCACCTGATACAGGAGGAACAAAAAGAGCAAGAGATTTTGCTTCAAAACTTAGAGCTCCCTTAGCAATTATAGAAAAGAGGAGAATAGGAAACAAAGATACCGTCGAAAGTTTAAATATTATCGGTTCTGTAGAAGGAATGACAGCGATTGTTTTTGATGATGAAATTAATACGGGAAGTACAATGATTTCTGCTGGAGAAATATTGATAAAGAATGGAGCAAAACAAGTTTATATTTCAGCAACCCACGGAATTTTTCCAAACGATTCTTTAAATAAATTGCTAGACTCAAATGATATTAAAGAAATAGTTGTAACTAATACTTTACCAATTGAACACAAACACGATAAATTAACTATTTTGTCTATCTCTGAATTAATTGGTGAAGCAATTAAAAGGATTAATAGAGGAGACTCAGTTGGTGCTTTGTTTATGTGAAATAATATATGTTTAATTTGTTAAAAAAATTTTTAAGTAGTTCTAATGAATCTGAAATTGCTGAATTACAAAAATTAGTTGATGATATTAATGCTACAGAAAGTCATTATGCCTCTTTAGATGATGAAGTATTAAGTTCTCAAACTGATTTGCTAATTGAGAAGTATGAAAACCTACAAAGCTTGGATGAGATATTAATTGATGCATTCGCTGTAGTTAGGGAAACATCCAAGAGAATTTTGGCAATGAGACATTTTGATGTTCAGTTGATGGGAGGTGTGAGTTTACATCAAGGAAAAATTTCTGAAATGAGAACTGGAGAAGGTAAGACTCTTATTGCTACTCTAGCTGTCTATTTAAACTCATTATCCAAAAAAGGAGTACATGTTGTTACAGTTAATGATTATTTAGCTAAAAGAGACGCTTTGTGGATGGGTAAGATTTATAAATTTTTAGGATTGACTGTGGGTTGTATCCAAAATGGAGGATCAATGACTTTGGAATATGAGACAGATTCTTCGAATTTAATTCTGATTGATTGTCCACGATCAGAAGCATATAAATCCGATGTTGTCTATGGTACTAATAATGAGTTTGGATTTGATTATTTGAGAGATAATATGGCACAAACTCATGAAGAAAAAGTACAAAGTGATTTGAATTTTGCAATTGTTGATGAAGTAGATAATATTTTAATTGATGAAGCTAGAACTCCATTAATTATTTCTGGTCCTGCACCAGATAAAACGCAGGATTATAAAAGATTTTCTATGATTGCTGCAAAATTAAACCACGACACAGATTATCAATTAGATCCTAAAAGACAATCTATAGCTATTAATGAAACAGGTATAGACAAAATAGAAAATATTTTAAAAATTGACAATTTATATTCTGAAGAAAACCAAATTTATTCTCATCTTATAGATAATGCAATTAAGGCAAATGAATTTTATAAAAAAGATCAACAATATGTAGTTAGAGATTCAGAAATAATAATTGTAGATGAATTTACAGGCAGATTGATGGAAGGAAGGAGATATTCAGATGGATTACATCAAGCAATTGAGTCAAAAGAATCAGTTGAAATAAGAAGAGAATCAATTACTTATGCGACTATCACTTTACAGAACTATTTTAGGTTATATAAAAAACTTTCGGGTATGACTGGTACTGCAGTGACAGAAGCAGAGGAATTCCAAAAAATATACAAATTAGATGTTATTGAAATCCCAACTAATAAACCTTCTAAAAGAGCAGATTTGCCTGACCAAATTTTTATGACTGAAAATGCCAAATGGAATGCCGTTGCGAATAAGATTGAAGAATTAAATAAAGATAGAGTCCCTGTGTTAGTCGGAACTACTACGATTGAAAAATCAGAATTTTTATCAAATATTTTGAGATCAAAGAATATTAAATGTAATATTTTGAATGCTAAACAACATGAATCAGAAGCTGTAATCATTTCAGAGGCAGGAAGTCCTGGATCAGTTACTGTTTCGACAAATATGGCTGGTAGAGGTACTGACATAATTTTAGGAGGAAACCCAGAAAAATTTAATAATTCTGATGAATGGGATATTGCACATGATCAAGTAATCACAACGGGAGGTCTGTACGTTATAGGGACTGAGCGTCATGAATCAAGACGTATAGATAACCAATTAAGAGGACGATCTGGTAGGCAAGGAGATCCAGGAACTACTCAATTTTATATATCTACAGATGATTCATTAGTAAAAAGATTTGGTGGTGATAGGATAAAGGCTGCAATGAGTGCTTTCAAATGGGATGAAAATGAAGCTGTAGAAAACAAAATGATCTCTAGATCTATAGAATCAGCTCAGACAAAAGTTGAAGCATTTCATTTTGAAATAAGAAAAACTCTAGTTGATTATGATGATGTTATGAATACTCAAAGAGATGTGATTTATAAGTTAAGAGCAAAGGCCTTATTAGAATTTGACCTATCGGAAGATGTTTTAGAATATGTTACTGAAATAATAAATGAAGGTACTAATAATTTGGATATAAATGATGAAATGGAAAAAATTAATAGAATTGCATTCTTAAGAAACTTTTTCCCAGAAGATAATATAAAAAAGATCATTGAAGAAAATGAATTATCCCCAAATATTTTGATTGAAGAATCTAAAAAAATATATACAGATCGACAAAATATGCTTGGTGAGGATCTATCTAAGAAATTAGATAGCCAAATCTTTTTAAATGCAATTGATGCAAGATGGGTTGAACATTTAACCATGATGGATAATGTGAGACAATCGATTGGATTGGAGGCAGTTGGGCAAAGAGACCCCTTGATTCAATATAAAAAAATGGGATTTGATATGTTTTCAGATTTAATAACTAACATAAAGACTCAGATAGCGAGCGATGCTATAAAAATCAGTACTATTCAAAAAAATAGAATTGATCAAAATAAATATAAAACCATTAAACAGAATTTTCAATACGAGCAAACTAAGAATAATATGCAGAATGCTTCAAATAGCTCTAATATTGATAATAATCTTTCCAGAAGAGATAGGCGAAGACTTGAAAGAATGAATAAGAAAAAAATGAAAAAAAGTGTCTAAAGAATCCTTATGAGTAGCCTAACTGATTATGAAATTGATTTAATAAATAAGTTTTCTGATATTAATGAAAAGAATTATCAAACAAATATTTTATCAATGATTCGTCTTTGGAAAATCAAAAAAAATTCTTATTATGATTATCTTGTTGGATATGAAGCTTTAAACTGGAAAAGATTGGCCGTTCAGATTTTAAACAATTTTAAAATCAAGGAGAATCTACTGATAGAAATATATCAATGGTTGTCAATTCCTGAAATTTATTCTGGGATGTCTGAATTTCAATTCAGACATCTCATGGGATTTGAGAAATATACGTCATATTTGTCTTATTTTTACGGGGTTTTAATAGAAAGAAGTATTTTATGTTACGTAGAAAGAGAAAATTATAAAAAACGTATATCTAATGGTAAAAGTACTGTAAATGTACTTAATGTTAGTTATGAACATATTTATGGTTATAGTTTTCTTCATTTATATGAAGAATATTGTAAGAAATCTTCCATATCAAATAAAAAACATTATGAATATGATGATGAAAATTTTACATATTATTGTTTTAAAAAAAGAATAAAAGATTCAGAACCTGCAAAATTGGCTTCTGATACTAAAAAAGGAACGATTTTTTTGCAAGAATTAATGAGATCAGAAGAAAAAAGATTAGGATTATCAAATAATAAAGTGAAATATAGCAAAATATATTGATTGATTTTTTTTATCAATGAGAAAATATTAAAGTAATTTATGTACATAATTTGTAAGAGAGTATGAAAATTAATAAAAAATATAAAATTATTGATCCTAAAAACTTACCCAAAAGATATGAATTTAAAGATAAAGAGAAATTTTGGAGAGACATTTGGGAAGACAAAGGTATTTATAAACGATTGAAAGGAAAATCAAGATCAGCATCGTTCGTTATAGATTCTCCACCTCCAACAGTTTCAGGATCATTACACGTAGGACATATTTTTTCTTATACTCATCAAGATATAATCGCTCGCTACAAAAGGATGCAAAATTTCAATGTCATTTACCCAATGGGTTGGGACGATAATGGCTTACCTACTGAAAGAAGAGTGCAGAACATATTTGGAGTTAGAATTGATAATGACATTCCATATATCAAAGATTTGGATATCTATAAAAGAAAAAAAGAGTTGGGATTAACGAATGATGATTCTTTGATTATCAACAGGCAAAATTTTATAGAAATGTGTCATAAAGTTACAGAAAAAGATGAAATTGTTTTCAAAGACTTATTTAGAAGGATGGGATATTCGATTGATTGGCAAGATGAGTATGCAACTATTGATAATAAATCTAGATATATTGCCCAATCTTCGTTTGTAGACTTATTTAATAAAAAACATGTTTATCAATCAAATGCTCCAACAATGTGGGATGTAGATTTTCAAACTGCTGTAGCTCAAGCAGAGATAGAGGATAGAGAAATTCAAGGCGCTTATCATGATTTAAGATTTGGGATTGAAGATTCCAAACAAGATATAATAATTTCAACTACTAGACCTGAACTTTTAGCTGCATGCGTTGGAATCACAGCACATCCTGATGATAAAAGATACCAAGATTTGTTTGGAAAGAAGGCGATATCCCCTGTTTTTTTTGCTCCTATTCCAATTTTCTCAAGTGAATTAGTTGATAAAGAAAAGGGCACTGGTATCTTGATGGTTTGTACATTTGGAGATCAGACAGATGTAATTTGGTGGAGAGAAAATGATCTCCCATTAAGACAAATCTTTAGTTCAGATGGGAAAATCTTGGACATAAATTTTTCAGATGATGAAGAAAAGAACATCTGGGTTAGTTTAAATCAAAAACTTGCTAACATTAATGCTAGAAAAATATTTGATAAAAATCTAAATGAAGCAAAGAAAATAATAATTGACCTTTTGAAAGATCCTAAAAACTCTTCGACGGGGAAAATTCCATTAATTTCTGATCCCAAAAAAATTTTACACCCAGTTAGATTTTATGAGAAAGGTGAATCTCCTATAGAATATCTCTCAACTAGACAGTGGTTTGTTCAAATACTTGATAAAAAAGAAAAACTATTGGAGATGGGAGAGAAAATAAATTGGCATCCAGATTATATGTCAAAAAGATTTTCAAATTGGACTGAAAATTTGTCTTTGGATTGGTGTATTAGTAGGCAACGGTTTTTTGGAGTTCCTATTCCAGTTTGGTATCGTTTAGATGAAAATAATACAATAGATTTTGATAATGTAATTTTGCCAAATATACACGATTTACCTATTGATCCAGTTATTGATACACCACCTGGATTTACAGAAGATCAAAGAAATAAACCTAAGGGTTTTATTGGAGAACAAGATGTTTTTGACACTTGGTTTACTTCTTCTATGTCACCTCAAATTGTTTCAAATTGGGGTATAAAAAATGAAGAAGAAATGGACAAACTATTTCCTATGGATATACGACCCCAAAGTCATGAAATTATTAGAACTTGGGCTTTCTATACAATTGTAAAATCGTTATTACATCATAATTCCATTCCTTGGAAAAATGTAGTAATTTCTGGCTGGATATTAGATCCTGATAGGAAAAAAATGAGTAAGTCTAGAGGAAATGTAATAACGCCCATTGACACAATAGAACAATTTGGCTCTGATGCAGTAAGATATTGGGCAGGTTCAGCTCGATTAGGGACGGACACGACATATGATGAAAGTGTTTTTCTCATAGGAAATAAATTAGTTACTAAATTATATAATGCGGCAAAATTTGTATTATCTCATGATTCAAGTGAAACTAACGACATTAAAGAATTGGATGCTTCATTTTTACAAGACTTACAAAAATTAATAAATGATGTGACAAATTGTTATGATAAATTCGAATTTGCACAAGCATTACAACTGTCAGAAGAATTTTTCTGGAACATCTATACAGATAATTATATTGAACTTGTAAAAAAGAGAGTTTTCAATTCAGAAGGTGAAGAAAAGAAATCTGCAGTTACAACATTAAGAATTGCGTTATCTGTATTACTTAGAATTTATGCCCCAGTTTTACCTTCAATTACGGAAGAAATTTGGTCTTGGTGTTTTGCAAAAGAAACAAATACAAATTCAATACATCAAAGTAATTGGCCAAATGTCTTAGAATTCAAAAAGTTTAATCCCCCAGAAAACAAAGATTCTTTAGACGTAGCTATAAAGACTATACGGGCTATAAGAAAAACAAAAACTGCTAATGCTATTGGATTAGGAAAACCAGTAGATTCAATAAAATTAATAATTAATACTCATCAAAAAGATATTTTAACTAAAATCATGGATGATGTTAGCAATGCGGCTGGATGCTATAATTTTAGCTTTGAATTATCTGATTCTGAAGAAATAGAAGCTATAATATCAGAAAAAAATGTGTAGAAGTCTTCCTGAATTATCATTGCTTATTGGAGGTTCTGGAGGGCTTTTAGGGTTTATAATTTCGTTTATAAAATTGCATTTTCGGAAAAAATAGAATATATCAATTTACTAAAGCGTACGAATTATTTATTTAAAGGGATCTTAACCCTACTTTTCCTTTGTATTTATAATTTTTTTTTCTAAATTCATTAATTATTTTGGATTCTTTTAATCTGACTTCCTTACATACTTTCAAAGTTTCTTCAGCTATTTCTAAAGGTATTCTTGTTATACCGTCTCCATCACCAATTAATAAATCATTTGGATTTATTGATAGATTGGCTACTTCTACTGGTGTTTGAGTCTCTATCAAATTAAATGGCCCATGTCCTGGGACCCTACCTGTACCCCAGACAGGACATTTTGCCTGAATGATACCAGGAAGATCTCTAATTGACCCTTCAGCAATAACACCTACTGCTCCAAGAGCTTTATGCTTATGTGCCATACCATCCCCCATAATAGCAGCTCTTCCCTTATCTTTTTCAATATCTTGAAGTACTCCTATAACGGGGAGATCACATTTTGAAACTTCATCATAATAATTATCCCAGTCAATTACAGTTTTTTGTATATTTAGAGGAGTTACCTTTGCTGTTATTGATATTCCTACCACGGGTTTTTCAAGATAGAATGATTTTAAAGAAGGACCTGTATAATCTTGTGTTTCAGGTGTGAAACCCCTTATTAAAATCATGGCATTTTGAACTGTTGCAGAATCATATTCAGATAAGTCTCTAATAATTTCTTTAATATTTTTCATTGTTTTACTATTCTAATTCAACGTTTAATTCTTCGCCTGGGAAAAATTCTCTCCATGGTTGAAAATTTTCAACGAAAGTTTTTCCTTCTTCTATAGACGATAGTCCTTTTATTGCCCTAGACGGATCGTATCCTGTCGTTTTGGCCAATGCTTCGATTCCTCTTTTAGTATCTCTTACTCCACCAACTACGAATTGATCCTTTTCATCATCTTCCACAACTAAGTCAATACCCATTTTTTTTTGTTTCCAAAATAGTCTCAATAATTTCTCCTATGATAAATAATTTTTGGCCTTATCTAATATTATGTGGGCCAAAGTAGTTTTTTCCATTAAAGGTAATTTTTCTACATTGTTTTTTTCAATTATTATAGCTTTATTTTGATCAGAACCAAACCCGCTATTTTTCTCAGTTATGTCATTTGCAACAATTATATTACAATCCTTTGATGTAAACTTTTCTTTTGCATTTTCCAAAAGATTTTCTGATTCTGCTGCAAAACCAACCTTTACTATATTGGATTTATTTATACTTTTTAAAATATCTGGATTTTTTTCAAGGTATAAATTAGTTAACTGATCTTTTTTTAATTTATTTCTATTTATTGTTTTAACTCTAAAGTCCCCAACAGCCGCAGCCATTATAATTAGATCAGAATCCTCTATTTTGTTAAATATCTCTGTTTTCATTTCTTCAGCAGTCTGGATTTTCACATAATCAATTCCTTCGATTTTATGATTCTTATAAAGATTTGAATGAATCATGGTAACATTAGATCCTCTGTCCCTTAATGCTTCAGCAATTGCAATGCCCATTTTCCCTGAAGATTTGTTAGTTATAAATCTTACAGGATCTATTGCTTCTCTGGTACCCCCGGCAGTTACTATCGATTTTACATTTTTGTAATCATTGTTTTTAGAAAAGATGTATTTTATTTTATCCAAAATTTCTTCTGGTTCAGACATTCTTCCTTTTTCATTTATGCCTGAGGCTAATCTTCCTTTGTCCGGACCGGTAAAGAAAGTTTTGTCATCCAACAACTTTTTTATGTTTTCTGTTACTTGCTTTGATTTATACATCTCACCATCCATTGCAGGGGCTATTAATATTGGTGCACTTGTAGCTAAAACACTCCCTATAATAGGATTGTCCGAAATTCCCAATGCTAATTTAGCTATTGTATTCGCAGTGGCAGGAGCTATTACAATGATGTCTGCTTTTTTTGCTAACTCAATATGATCTATATTTAAATTAGTTTTTTCACCGTAATAACCAGTAATAACAGAATTGTGAGTTATACCAGAAAAAGAAGATTCTCCTACAAATTCTTTCGAGGATTGTGACATTATCACTTGTACATTAGCCCCTTCTTTTACCAATAAAGATGCTAAAAAAATAGATTT
>Ga0066372_10000072_pt1 | contig 32280 bp, 30 predicted proteins | sample Knorr_S15_td_250_FD_77011 | JGI IMG/M metagenome (GOLD analysis project Ga0066372, IMG submission 77011) | Marine microbial communities from Southern Atlantic Ocean transect - Knorr_S15_td_250_ad_251m_LV_A | ecosystem: Environmental > Aquatic > Marine > Oceanic | place: Southern Atlantic ocean... | reverse complement strand
TCGCCGGTGGCGACGTCGGAGCCGGGCGACTCGCCGAACCCATGGTGATCGTCGAGGCCGTCGAGCGGGCGCTTTCCGGTGGCGGACGCGACCTCGAGGGTCGGACCGTCCTGGTGACCGCCGGTGGTACCCGTGAGCCGATCTGCCCCGTCCGCTACATCGGCAACCGCTCTTCGGGCAAGCAGGGCCACGCCCTCGCCGCCGAAGCGGCAGCCCGTGGCGCCAAGGTGCTCTGCGTGTCGACGGCGCCCGGGCATGCACCCGACGCTTCGACGATCGAGGTGATCGCCGTCGAGACGGCTGCTGAGATGGCCGCCGCCGTCGGCCACCTGGCACCCGGCGCCGACTACGTCTTCATGGCCGCAGCCGTCGCCGACTTCCGGCCGGTCGAGGTGTCCGACGAGAAGATCAAGAAGGCCGACGGCCTTCCCGAGATCCGTCTCGAGCCCACCGCCGACATCCTCGCCGAACTGGGCCGCACCCGGACGTCCGGACAGGTCATCGTCGGATTCGCCGCCGAGACCACCGACCTGCGACAGAATGCGGCGGCCAAGTTGGCCGCCAAGGGGGCCGACCTCATCGTCGCCAACGACGTCACCGCCCCGGACACCGGGTTCGACCACGACACGAACGCTGTGGTGCTTCTCGACGCCGACGGGGGCGAGGCTGAGGTTCCACTGGCCGGCAAGCGACAGGTCGCCCGTGCGGTGCTCGACGCCGCCGTCGACATCCGACGTCGGCGAATGGCAGGCGGGGGAGTGGGCTCATGATCGGGAACTGGACCTTCACCTCGGAGTCGGTCACCGAAGGCCATCCCGACAAGATGGCCGACCAGATCTCCGACGCCATCCTCGACGCCATGCTGGGCGAGGACCCCGAGAGCCGGGTGGCCTGCGAGACCCTCGTGACCACCGGGCTGGTCGTCGTGGCCGGCGAGGTCACCTGTGACGGGTGGGTCGACATCCCCTCCACCGTTCGCGACACGATCAAGGGCATCGGCTACGACAACGAGGACTACGGCTTCGACGGCTCCACCTGCGGCGTCATGGTCGCCATCGACGCCCAGTCGGGCGACATCGCCCGGGGTGTCGACGCCTCGGAGGAGACCCGTTCCGGCGCCTCCGGCGAGGAGGACGACCTCGACCGACAGGGCGCCGGCGACCAGGGGATGATGTTCGGCTACGCCTCCGACGAGACCGACGTCCTGATGCCGTTGCCGATCCACCTGGCCCACCGGATGGCCGAGCGGCATGCCGCTGTTCGCAGGGCCGGGACCATCCCGTATTTGCGCCCTGACGCCAAGACCCAGGTCACCTTCGAGTACGAGGACGACCGCCCGGTGCGACTCCGGACCGTTCTCGTCTCGACGCAGCACAACGACGGGATCGACCGCGACCGGATGATCCGACCCGACCTGATCGAACAGGTCATCACCCCGGTCATTCCCGAGCAGTTCGCCGACGACGACTACGAGGTCCACGTCAACCCGACTGGCCGGTTCGTGATCGGCGGCCCGGTCGGCGACGCCGGGCTTACCGGCCGCAAGATCATCGTCGACACCTACGGCGGCATGGCCCGCCACGGCGGGGGTGCCTTCTCGGGGAAGGACCCCAGCAAGGTGGACCGTTCGGCCGCCTACGCCACCCGCTGGGTCGCCAAGAACCTCGTCGCCGCCGGCGCCGCACGACGCTGCGAGGTCCAGGTGGCCTACGCCATCGGCATGGCCCACCCGGTGTCGGTGCTGGTCGAGACGTTCGGTACCGAGACCGTCGATCCGATGAGGATCTCGGACTGCATCAGCGAGTTGTTCGACCTGCGCCCCGCAGCGATCATCCGCGACCTCGACCTGAAGCGGCCGATCTACCTGCCGACCGCCGCCTACGGGCACTTCGGACGCGACGGGTTCCCGTGGGAGCAGGTGAACCGGGCCGACGAGGTCCGGTCGTTCCTCGGCCTGGCCTGAGCCGGCCATCCGGGTGACCGGTCCCGCCGAAGGCCAGGGCCGGCTTCCCCTCGACGGGGACGCCTCCGAGGCGGTCGACCAGGCCGCCGCCGAACCGCCCGCCGGACGCGTCGTACGCGTCCTGCCCGATGTTGCGGCCATCGACCGGACGTTCGACTACCTGGTCCCTGCCGCGTGGGAGGAGGACGGGCGGGCCGAACTGGTCCGGGTGGGCAGCCAGGTCCGCGTGGTCCTTGCCGGCCGTCGGGTCGGAGGCTGGGTGGTCGAGGACGACGTCGAGCCGCCACCCGGCGTGTCGCTCCGACCCCTCGCGCACCTCGGAGGCCTGGGACCCGACGGCGACGTGATCGAGCTCGCCCGCTGGGCTGCCCACCGGTGGGCGGGGCGCACCGCTGCGCTGCTGACCACGGCCTCGCCGGCCAACCGGGTGCAGGCGCTGCCGGCAGCGCCCCGTGGAGCACCGGTCCCGGTCGGTCCGGCCTTCTGGGCCGAGGCGGCGCTCGACGTGCCGAGGTCGGTCGTGCGCCTTGCGCCGAACTCCGACGTCCTCCCGCTCGTCCTTGCCGCCGCCCGTAGGGGCGACACGCTCGTCGTTGCACCGACCCTCGCCACGGTCGGACGCCTGGCCGCTCGACTCCGCCGGACCGGACTGCCCGTGTCGGTCCTTCCCCGGGACTGGGCCGGTGCGGCGGCGGGTGGCCTCGTCCTGGGAGCCAGGGCGGCTGCGCTGGCTCCGGTGCGCGACCTGGCCGTCGTCGTCGTCCTCGACGAACACGACGAGTCCCTGCGCGAGGAACGGGTTCCGACCTGGAACGCACGTGACATCGCCATCGAACGCGCCCGCCGAGCGGGTGTCCCCTGCGTGCTCACCTCTCCGTGTCCGAGCCTGGAGGCTCTGGCGTGGGGAAGCGAGGCGATCCCACCGAGGGCAGAGGAGAGCGCTGGCTGGCCGTTCCTCGACGTGGTCGACCGGAGGGACGAGGATCCGGTGCGCGGGGGCCTGTTGGGCGAGGCACTGACACCGATCCTGCGACGGGACTGGGAGGATCGGGAGGCAGCAGCACGCCTCCCCGTCGTGTGCGTCCTGAACCGTCGGGGTCGGTCGAGGCTCCTCGCCTGCGTCGGGTGTGGCGAGTTGGCACGGTGCGAGGAGCACCGGGTTCCGTTGTCCCTGACGGACGACGAGGTTCTCGAGTGCCCGCTCGATGGTGGCCGCCGCCCGGTCGTCTGCGCCGAGTGCGGCAGCATGCGGTTCCGCAACCTTCGCGCCGGCGTCACGAGGGTCCGGGAGGAGCTCGAAGCGCTGGCCGGGCGACCGGTTATCGAGGTGACCGCCGAGTCCGATGCAGGCGAGATTGCAGGGGCCGACGTGTACGTCGGCACCGAGGCGGTCCTCCACCGGGTCGACCGGGCCGCACGCGTGGTCTTCCTCGAGTTCGACCAGGAACTGCTGGCTCCCCGGATGCGGGCTGCCGAGCAGGCGATGGCGCTCCTGGTGCGGGCGGCCCGCCTCGTCGGGCCGCGATCGGATGGTGGCCGACTGGTGGTGCAGACCCGACAGCCCGGCCACGAGGTGCTCCAGGCGGCGCTCCATGCCGATCCGGGTCGCCTGACCGAACCCGAGGAGGCCCGACGCCGGCTCCTGCGCCTCCCGCCCTTCTCCGCCGTGGCAAAGATGTCGGGTGCCGTCGCCGCCGAGTTCATCGAACAGCTGGGGGGCCTCGACGGGATCGACGTGCTCGGCCCCCGGGACGGGTCGTGGCTTGTCCGTGCATCGGATTCGGCGACGCTCGCCGATGTTCTGGCGTCGGTGCAGCGTCCTGCCGGCAGGCTCCGGATCGAGGTCGATCCGGCGAGGATCTGAGCCCCGGACCGCCATCCGGGGGCGGCCTCACCAGAGGCGGCGGTGCACCTCGTAGAGGGCGATGCCGCAGGCGGTCGCCACGTTGAGGCTCCCGACCTTGCCGAGTTGCGGGATGAACACCACCGTGTCGCAGGCCTCGAGCACGGCGTCGGAGAGGCCACGGTCCTCGTGTCCGAGCGCCAGGCAGGTGCGATCGGGGAACGTCGCCTCGTGGAGTGGGACGGCGTCGTCGGCCAGTTCGACGCCGACCAGCCCGTAGCCGGCGTCGCTGATCGCCCGGACGGCGTCCTCGGCGGATTCGCAGGTCGTCCACTCGAGGTAGCGCGAGGTGCCGAGGGCGGTCTTCTGCGTCTTGGCGTGGGTCGGGGGGGCCGTGGCACCGACCAGCCAGAGGTGCGCCACGCGGTAGGCGGCGGCAGTGCGCAGGATGGTGCCCACGTTGTACGGGGTCTGCACGCTGTCGAGGAGCAGGGCCACGTCGGCGTCTGCGCGGCGGCGCCAGTCCCGGTGGAGCCGCTTGAGTCCGGTGCCGTCGAGGTTCCTCATCGGTGGGCCTCCTCGTCGCCGTGCCGTGCCGCCACGTCGAGCAGTCGGTAGCCCTTCCGGGAGGCCCGGCGGATGGTTGCCCAACCCTGGTCGTCGAGCCATCGGGCCAGAGAGTCGGCGCCGAGGTGGCGCTGGACGACGAGGTGGGCGGAGCCGCCCGGGGCCAGGCGGTCCAGCCAGCGTTCGAGCAGGTCGTGGAGGGCGGTCTTGCCGATACGGATGGGTGGGTTCGACCAGCAGGCGTCGAAGCGGGTGTCGTCGGGCACGTCGTCCGGTGCGGCGACGAGAACGTTGTCGAGGCCGGCCGCGGTGGCGTTGGCCTGGCACAGTTCCCGTGCCCGCGGGTTGACGTCGACGGCCCAGACTCGGGCGTCGGGGTTGCGCACCGCGAGTGCCAGGGCGATGGGTCCGTAGCCGCACCCGAGGTCCAACAGTTCGGCCGCCCCGACGTGGGACGGCGGTCCCTCCTGGAGGAGGTACCGGGTGCCGCGGTCGATCCGGTCGGCGGAGAACACGCCCCGGTCGGCGGTCAGGTGCAGGTCGAGGTCGGGCAGGAGAAGGTCGAGTTGGCGGGGTCGTGACTCGAGGTCCGGCGAACCGGACCAGTAGTGGTCGGTGGCGTCGCCGTCCGGTTGGGTGAGAGCGTCGCCGTTCGAATCCTCCACGACCCCGACGGTAGCCTTGCTGGCGTGGCAGCCCGTGAGATCCGAATGATCGGCGATCCCGTTCTGCGGGCGCGGGCCCACGACGTGACTGACGTCGATGGAGCGCTCGTCCGCCTGAGCGACGAGATGTTCAAGACGATGTACGAGGCGGCGGGCATCGGCCTGGCCGCCCCACAGGTGGGTGTGCAGCAGAGGTTCTTCGTCTACGACCACGGGGAGGCCGGTGGGGTGATCCTGAATCCCGAGATCGCGGAGTCCGACGGAGAGTGGGCCTTCGACGAGGGCTGCCTCTCGGTGCCTGAACTCTCCTTCGAGATCGTGCGTCCCAAGCAGATCCACCTGGTCGGCATCGACCTCGAGGGCAACGAGGTCTCGATCGAGGCTGACGAGCTCGAGGCGCGGCTGTTCCAGCACGAACTCGACCACCTCGACGGCGTCCTCATCGTCGACCACCTCGACGAGGACCAGCTGCGGGAGGCGAAGCGGTTCCTACGCGAGCGCACCCTCGCCGCCGAAATGCCGGGGCCGTCCGGTGGGGGCCTGCGATTGTCCTGATCGCACCGCCTCCGGTGCATCCCCGTCGGCTGGTGTACCTGGGCACGCCTGCGGCCGCCGTACCGCCCCTCGAGGCGCTGCACGCCGCCGGCTTCGACATCGCCCTGGTCGTGACCGGGAGGGACCACAGGCGGGGTCGTGGCAATGACCGGACCCCGACGCCGGTGAAGGCCGCCGCCGGGCGGCTCGGCCTGCCCGTCTCGCACGAACTCGGTGATGCCGCCGACTGCGGTGCCGACCTCGGAGTGGTCGTGGCATTCGGCCGGCTCATCCCGCCGGAACTCCTCGCCGTCCTGCCGATGGTGAACCTCCACTTCTCGCTGCTGCCGAGGTGGCGTGGGGCGGCGCCGGTCGAGCGGGCGATCCTCGCCGGCGACGAGGAGTCCGGTGTGTGCGTCATGGCCGTCGAAGAGGACCTCGACACCGGCGGTGTGTACACCCGCGAGGCGCTTGAGGTCGGCGATGACACCGCCGACTCGCTGCGCAGCCGCCTCGTGGTTTCAGGCAGCACCCTGCTCGTCGAGACCTTGCGGGCCGGGCTTGGTCGCGGCGAACCTCAGGAGGGCGAATCCACCTATGCCCATCGGATCGAACCGGCCGACCTCGAACTGCAGTGGGAGCGTCCCGCCGTCCAGTTGGCGAGGGTGGTCCGGATCGGTGGTGCGTGGACCACATTCCGGGGCGTCCGATTCAAGGTGTGGGAGGCAGCGGTGGTCGACCACGGCTCCTCCGACGTGGCGGGGACGCTCGAAGGCGATGTCGTGGTGACGGCCGATGGCGGGCTCCGCCTCCTCGAGGTCCAGCCCGGGAACCGCCGCCGCATGCCGGCCGACGCCTGGCTGGCGGGCGCCCGACCGGAGCCCGGCGAGCGCATGGGGTGAACGCCTCACCCGGCACGCGCAGCCTCGCCCTGGAGGTGCTGCGGCGCATCGACGAGGACGGGGCCTACGCCAACCTGGCGCTCGGAGCCGCCCTGGACCGCTCGGCACTGGACCGGCTGGACCGGGCCTTCTGCACGGACCTGGTCTACGGCACGACGCGGATGCGTCGGGCTTGCGACCACCTGATCGACCGGTTCCTGCACGACGACGTTGAGCCGGTCGTCCGCCGCGTCCTACGCCTGGGGGCCTACCAACTTCGGTGGGGTGGGGTTCCGCCGCACGCAGCGGTCTCCGCCACCGTCGACACCGCCCCGAAGCGGGCGCGGGGACTCTGCAACGCCGTCCTGCGCCGACTGGCCGAACACGATCCGGAGTGGCCCTCACCCGGGATCGAGTTGAGCTACCCGGACTGGATCGTCGACCGCCTCGTCGCCGACCTCGGAGAGAAGGAGGCGCTCGGTGCGCTGGCGACGATGAACACGGCTGCGCCCGCTGTGGTCCGGGCCGATGGCTACCACCAGGACCGGGTTTCCCAGCTCGTGGCCGGCCTCGCGGTTGAGGGCCTCGCCGCAGGCGGAAGCCTCCTCGACCTGTGTGCCGCCCCCGGGGGCAAGGCCACCTCCATGGCAGGGTCGGGAGCGTGGGTGGTTGCAGCCGACCTGCGGATGTCGCGCCTGGGGCTCGTGCGATCGAACGCCGAGCGGGTGGGCGTCGATCTGCAACTCGTCCAGGCCGACGGCCACCGTCCCCCGTTCCGCCTGGCGTCCTTCGACCGGGTGCTGGTGGATGCACCGTGCTCGGGCCTGGGGGTCCTGCGACGCCGTGCGGATGCCCGTTGGCGCATCGAGCCCGATGACGTCGAACGCCTGGCGGACCTTCAGGTGCGGCTCCTCGAGGCGGCACTCCCGCTGGTGCGGCCGGGTGGGCAGCTGATCTACAGCGTTTGCACGGTTACGGCTGCTGAGACCACCGAGGTCGACGAACGCATCCGGGCCCTTGCCGAACTGCGTACGGAGGCTCCCGGTGCTCCCTGGCGCCCACTCGGTTCCGGGGGGCTGCTGCTGCCCCAGGACCTCGACAGCGAGGGAATGGCCGTCTTCCGGTACCGGGTGGGCTGAGGAGCGTCAGTCCGGCAGGAGCCGGGAGGCCAGGTGTCCGAGGACGGCGTCGAGGGCGTCGCGGGTCGGGTGGCCGGGCTCGTCCACGAGTTCCTCGGTCAGGACCGAATGGGCGCGGGGGCCGATGCGGTGGGCGTTGCCTGGCGCGTTGTCGATCTCGATGCCGATGAACCCGTCGCCGAACTCCTCCCGGAGCCGCTCGAAGCGCTCGCCGGGGGACATCGAGTCGCGGGCGAACCGCAGCCCGAGGACGCAGACGCCTCCGTCGACCCGTTGCTTGGCCACCTCGAGGTCCCGGTCGGAGATGCCCAGGTCGCTGCGCCGCCGCTTCCCGAGGGGAAGCGGCAACGAGGGCTGGCTGAGTACCGGGGCGATGAGGCGTTCGTCGAGCATCATCCCGAGGGCGAAGCCCCCGGTGAAGCACATGCCGACGGCGCCGACGCCCGGCCCCCCGCACCGGCCGTGCTCGTAGGCGGCGAGGGCGCGGAGCCAGTCGGTGACCGGCGAGGTCCGTCGGCGCAGGAGCGACGTGAACTCCCGGGACACGCAGCTCCGGGCCAGGCTCGACAGGAGGTACCCGGCGGTCGGCTTGCGGCCGGGCGTGCCGAATAGCGACGGGAGGACCGCCGTGCAGCCGATCTCGGCAATGGCCCGCCCGAAGTCTGCGACCCGCGGAGTGATGCCCGGTATCTCGGCCATGACGATGACGGCCGGCCCCTCACCTGTGCGCAGCACGGTTCGGGAGGTGCCGCCGTGGGCGAACTCGTCGATGCCGTAGCCGGACAGTTCGTCGACGCTCACCCGACCGACGCTACTCGTCGGGAGCCGGGCGTTCGAAGTCGCTCCGGTACCCTCGCGGGATGAACGCACCCGACGGGTCGGCGATGGCGGCCAAGGTCCTCACCGTGTCCGACGGGGTCGTCCACGGCACCCGCGAGGACCGCTCCGGGGCCGCCCTCGAGGCCCGCCTGGCCGACGAGGGCTGGATGATCGCCGAACGGGCCGTGTGCGCCGACGGCGTCGAGTCGGTCGCCTCGGCCATCGCCCGGCTGGCCGGGGACTTCCACGGCCTGATCGTGACGACCGGGGGGACGGGATTCGGGCCGAGGGACCGGACGCCGGAGGGGACCCGCGTGGTGCTCGACCGCGAGGCGCCGGGCCTGGCCGAGGCCATGCGCCTCGTCAACCCGCTGGGACGGCTCTCTCGGGGCGTGGCCGGCACCGTCGGCACCGCCCTCGTGCTCAACACCCCGGGGTCGAGCAGCGGCTGTGTGGAGTGCCTCGAGGCCGTCATCGACGTTGTGCCCCACGCGGTGCGCCTCCTCGTCGACAATGCAGATCCCCACCCGGGCCACTGATTCCATGGACACCCCCGCCGACCACGACTTCATGGCCCAGGCGATCGCCGCTGCGGCCGGGGTACGCCACGCCACGTCTCCGAACCCCTGGGTCGGAGCGGTGGTCGTCGCCGACGGAGTCGTCGTCGGGACGGGTGCAACCAGTCCACCGGGCGGCCCCCATGCCGAGGTCCACGCCCTGGCATCGGCGGGAGCGTCGGCGCAGGGTTCCACCCTCTACGCGACGCTCGAGCCGTGCGGCCACCAGGGCCGAACGGGACCCTGCACCGAGGCGATCCTCGGGGCCGGAGTCGCCCGTGTCGTGGTGGGGGTGGCCGACCCGGACCCCGACGTCGGTGGCAGGGGCCTGGCGCTGTTGCGGGAGGGTGGCGTCGAGGTCGTCGAGGGGGTCGCAGCGGCCGAGGTCGCCGAACAGTTGGCCCCCTACCTGCACCAGCGCAGGACCGGCCGCCCCTATGTGGTCCTCAAGTTGGCGGCGACGCTCGACGGTCGCATCGCAGCGCCCGACGGTTCGAGCGCCTGGATCACCGGGCCGGAGGCGCGTGTCGATGCGCACCGGATCCGGGCCGAGAGCGACGCCGTGTGCGTGGGGGCGGGCACGATCCGACTCGACGATCCAGCCCTGACCGTCCGCGACTGGGCACCGCCGGGTGGCGGACTGGTCGGCGATCCGCGGCGCATCGTGCTGGGCCACGTAGCCGAGAGCGCCGGCGTCCAGCCGGCTGAGTCCCACGAGGGTTCACTCGAGGACCTGTTGGACCGCCTGGGGGCCGAAGGCGTGCTCCAACTCCTGGTCGAGGGTGGCGCCGACGTCGCCGGCAGGTTTCATCGGGCCGGGCTGGTGGACCGCTACGTCGTGTACTTGGCTCCGGCGCTGTTGGGCGGTGACGACGGGAGGCCGCTGCTGGCCGGCCCGGGTGCCCCCACGATGGCCGAACTGTGTCGGGGGCGCTTCGCCTCGGTGGTCGCGTTCGGCGACGACCTGCGCCTGGACCTGGTGCTCGACGGGTCCTGAGGACGCACAGGCGCCGAGGTGGTGAAAATCCCCGGGGCAGGGACCACGGCCCCCGATAGGTTCGTCCTGTGCTGAAACTGGTGCTTCCCAAGGGTTCCCTCGAGAAGGCGACCTTCGACCTGTTCGAGGCCGCCGACCTGTCCGTCGGCCGCAACTCGTTGGTCGACTACCGGGCGTCCATCGCCGACCCGCGCGTCGACGATGTCCGGATCCTGCGTCCGCAGGAGATCCCGACCTATGTGTCCGACGGACTGTTCGACCTTGGCATCACCGGTCGGGACTGGATCGAGGAGACGGGCAGCGATGTCGTGTCCCTCGGCGAACTCCACTATTCGAAGGCGACGGCGCGTCCCGTCCAGATCGTCGTGGCCGTCCCCGGCGACTCCCCGTTCGAGTCGGTGTCCGACCTCCCGGACGGCGTTCGGGTCTCGAGCGAGTATCCGGAGATGACCCGTCGCTACTTCGTCGAGCAGGGCGTCGAGGCCGACATCCGGCTTTCGTACGGTGCTACCGAGGCCAAGGTGCCCGACATCGTGGATGTCGTGGTCGACATCACCGAGACCGGCCGGGCGTTGCGGGCGGCAGGCCTCAAGGTGATCGACACGATCCTCACCAGTTACACGGAACTCATCGCCAACCCGGCGGCTCATGCCGACCCTGCCAAGCGCCACGCCATGGAACAACTCCTCACGCTGCTACAGGGCGCCCTCGAGGCCCGGGGCAAGGTCCTCGTGAAGATGAACGTTCCTGTCGGTGGCCTCGATCGGGTCATTGGGCTGATCCCGTCCATGAAGTCGCCCACGGTCAACGAGTTGTTCGGAGGTTCCGGCTACGCCGTCGAGACGGTCGTGGCCAAGACCGAGATCAACGTGCTGATCCCGGCGCTACGGGACGCCGGAGCCACGGACATCCTCGAGTTGCCACTGTCCAAGATCGTCCACTGACGACGAATCTCGGTCCCGACGAGCCCCGAGCAGGGCTCAGGTGTCGGAGTCGGCCAAGTCCCCGGTGTCGTCGGGTGTCTCGGCTGCCTGCTGGATGCCGACGTAGGCGAGTCGAATCTGGTTGAGGGCGCCACGCAGCGTCTCCTCGTTCTCGCCCAGGCGGCCTTGCAGCCGGTCGACCACGGCCCCCATGGCGTCGATGGCGAGTGCCGCCTGGGAGAGGTTCGGAGGCTCCTGCGAGAGGTGGATGGCCCCCAGCTCGAAGAGGCCCATCAGGTGTGTCGACACGATGACTTCCGCCGGTGTGTCGGCGAGCTGTTCCTGGACCGCTGCCATCTCCTGTGCGAGGGCCTCGGCACGATCCCTCTCCTCGGGGGACAGGTCCGCGTCGGCATGGTCTTCCGGAGGTGATTCCTCGGGGCTGACGGAGTGCTCTCCGCCGGGGGTCCACAGGGTGCTCATGGGCTGCGTCCGATCATCGGGTGGGGGGATGGGGAGGGTCGAATGTGACCGGTCCACGCCTCTGGTTTCCCATCGGAGGCGACATTGGTACTCTAGGAGGTCACAACAGAGCGGAAAGCGGGGTTCTCCCCACCCAGCCACCGATGGTGAGCCGGGTTCTTCGCCGCCGATGCAGTCGGTGGCCGTCAGGCATCCACGGTGACACAGGCGTTGTCCTGTGCCCGCGGCACCCGTCGGTCCCGGTGTAACGGGCGGGTGTCGGCTTTCCGGCACCCGCCTTCCTTCGTTTTCGGCCGTCGACCCGGCTGCCGGCTCGGAGGAGGGTGCCCCCGTATCACCCCAGGAAAGGAACCTGCGTGACGCATAGGAGCGCCGAGCAATAGAACCGCCAGCCAACAAGGAGCCTCGGATCAACGACCGCATCCGCGCACGAGAGGTGCGGCTTGTCGGACCCGAGGGTGACCAGATTGGTATTCGCCCCCTCCCGGAGGCGATTGCCATGGCACGTGACCTCGGCTTCGACCTCGTGGAGGTGGCTGACAAGGCCGATCCACCGGTCTGTCGGATCATGGACTACGGGAAGTACAAGTACGAGCAGTCCCAGCGTGCCAAGGAATCCCGCAAGAAGTCCACGCACATCCTGGTCAAGGAGATGAAGTACCGGCCCAAGATCGGTCCCGGCGACTTTGCCACCAAGACCAGGAAGGTCGAGGAGTTCCTCGGTGACGGGAGCAAGGTCAAGGTGACGATCATGTTCCGGGGCCGGGAGATGCAGCACCCCGAACTGGGGCGTCGCATCCTCGACCGGGTGGCAGAGGCGGTTGAGCACATCGGACGGATCGAGACCTATCCCAAGCAGGAGGGCCGCAACATGACGATGCTGCTCGGGCCAGGCCAGGCCACCCGCCGCCAGCGCGAGGAGGCCGTCGTCCGGGAGCACGCCGAGGCTGAGGCAAGGGCAGCCGCCGAAGCAGCCGCCGAGGCCGAGGCCGAGGCCGCAGCTGCGGAAGCCGAAGCCGGGAACGCCGTCGAGGCAACCGTCGAGGCAACCACCAAGGACGCCGCAGAGGCCTCCTGAGCGCCCCACCCACCACGAACCACGAGAACTGAAAAAGGAGCATCAGATGCCGAAGATGAAGACCCACCGTGGCGCTGCAAAGCGCTTCAAGGTGACCGGTACCGGTCGCCTCAAGCGACGCAACAGCAACCTCAATCACATCCTTGAGAAGAAGTCGCCGAAGCGCAAGAGACGCCTCAACAAGGAGAGCGACGTCCATCCGACGAATGCCAAGACCGTCCGCCGACAGCTCGGCATCTGAACACCCGGCGACCTGCCAGCTTCGGACTGGTCCGGTAGGGAGTGCCGGTCCGTCCCGCGAACACATCCACTCTCGACACTTTCAACAAGGAGTCCCATCATGGCCAGGGTCAAGCGAGCCGTCCACGCCAGAAAGAAGCACCGAGCCATCCTCGAGGAGGCGAAGGGCTACTACGGCAACAAGAGCCGTTCCTTCCGTGCTGCCAACGAACAGGTCATGCACTCGGGGAACTACGCGTTCCGCGATCGCCGTGCCCGGAAGGGCCAGTTCCGTCGGCTCTGGATCCAGCGCATCAACGCCGCCTGCCGACAGCAGGGAACGACCTACAGCCGCTTCGTGTCGGGCCTCCGCGAGGCCGGCATCGAGGTGGACCGGAAGGTCCTCGCCGACCTGGCGGTGACCGATCCGCAGGCGTTCGCCGCGCTGGTCGAGTCGGCTGTCGGCTCGGCCGACGCCGCCTGAGCCAGTCGTCGGCCGTCACCGGACACGACCGGTGGCTGACATCGTCGGTGGCCGGAATCCGGCGCTGACCCGCGTTCGCCGGCTGGCCCGTGACCGGGCGCTACGGCGCCAGGAGGGCGTATACCTCGTCGAGGGTCCGACGCTCGTCGTCGACGCCCTGTCGGCCGGGCGGGAGGTCGAGCAGGTCTTCGTTCCTGCGGAGGCAGCCTCCTCGGCCGTCGCTGCGGCGTCGGAGACCTCGGGCGTCCCGTGCCGCCTCGTCGACGAGGCCCTGTTCGACGGCCTGACGACCACGATGTCGGCCCAGCCGGCGATCGCCGTCGTTGCCCGGCACGACGTTTCCGTGCCGGACCTGCCCGCCGACGGCGTGGTCGTCGTGCTGGCCGAGGTGGCCGATCCGGGAAACGCCGGCACCCTCGTCCGGTCCGCCGAGGCTTTTGGCGCCTCAGGCGTGATCTTCGCCGGCGGCGTCGATCCCTACAATCCGAAGTGTGTCCGGGCCACGGCCGGCTCCCTGTTCCGGCTCCCATTTGCCGTTCTCGAGGGCGACGGTGCCGTCGACGAGGCGCTCATCCTGCTGGAGGCATCGGGCCGGCATTGCTGGGGGAGCGTGGCCGAGGGCGGTATCCCACCCACCGAGGTGCCGGACGGCCGACCCATCGCACTCCTGCTCGGCAACGAGCCCCACGGACTGGCCGAGGACGCAATCGCCCGTTGCGAAGGCCTCGTCACGGTCGCGACGACCGGGTCCGGCGATTCGCTGAACGTGGCCGTCGCCGGTGCCGTGCTCCTCTACGCCCTCGCCGCCCGGTGACCGGCGTTCCGGCTGTTCGGCAATGGTCATCGCCCGGGGTGGCCGTCTGCTCTAGCCTCGCTGGAACCGTAGAAGCGGCCGATTGCCACTGATGGACCTGGATCTCGACGCTCACCTCACCACCGCCGAAGCCACCGTCGCCGACGCTGTGGACCTTGACGCCCTTGCGGTCGTCGGCACCGAGTTGCTGGGCCGGAAGTCGGTGCTGGCGACGGTGCGGAGCCGGTTGGCCGACATGGATCCCGACGACCGAAAGGTGGTGGGCCGTCGGGTCAACGAGGTCCGGACCGAGGTCGAGCGACTCATCTCCGAGCGGAGGGCCGAACTGGCGGTGGGGGCCCGGGCTGAGGTCCTCGAAGCCGAGCGCCTGGACCTGACCGAGTTCGACCGGGGTCGTCGCCTCGGACACCGCCATGTCGTCACCCAGACCTGGGAGCGCCTCGAGGACCTGTTCGTCGGCATGGGCTACACGGTGGCCGAGGGGCCCGAGATCGAGGACGAGTGGCACAACTTCGGTGCCCTCAACTTCCCGCTTGGCCACCCGGCGCGCGACATGTACGACACGCTCTACGTCGAGTACGGCGAGCCACAGAGCACCATGCTGCGCACCCACACATCGCCGGTCCAGATCCGTGTGATGGAGGAACAGGAACCGCCGATCTATTCGATCATGCCGGGCCGCGTGTTCCGCAGCGACACCGCCGACGCCACGCACATGCCGGTGTTCCACCAGATCGAGGGCCTGGTCGTGGACCGGGACATCACCTTCGGAGACCTGGCCGGCACGCTCGATGCCTTCACCACCGCATACTTCGGTTCTGAGTTCACCTCCCGCCTGCGAACCTCGTACTTCCCGTTCACCGAGCCGTCCGCCGAGTTCGACATCCGTCGCCCCGATGGCAGTTGGCTGGAACTCGCGGGCTGCGGCATGGTGCACCCCGAGGTGCTGCGCTCCTGTGGGCTCGACCCCGAGGAGTGGTCGGGCTTCGCCTTCGGCTTCGGTCTCGACCGCCTGGCGCTGATGCGACACGGGATCGATGACCTGCGCGAACTGTTCCGCAACGACCACCGCTTCCTGGGGCAGTTCTGATGGGTGCCGCGGCATGAAGGTCCTGCTGTCGTGGCTGCGCGACTTCGCACCCGTCGAGGGCGACCCCGACCGGATCGGTGACCAGTTGAGCGACCTCGGCCTGACGGTCGAGCAGATGTCGATCCTGGGCGAGGGCCTCGACGGCATCGTCGTGGCCCGGGTGCTGGACCTCCGACCCCATCCCGACGCCGACCGGATCCAACTGGTCGACGTCGACGCCGGCGACGGCGAGGCGCTACAGATCTGTTGCGGTGCCTTCAACATGTCTGTGGGCGACCTGGTGCCCCTGGCCACCCTGGGCACGGTCATGCCCGGTGGCATGGAGATCGCCCGCCGCAAGATGCGGGGAGAATGGTCCAACGGCATGCTCTGTGCGTCGACCGAGGTCGGCCTGGGTGACGATGACGACGGCATCATGCTCCTCGACACCGAAGCGGCTCCCGGTGCGGCACTGACCGAGGCGCTCGACCTGCGGTCCGATGTGCTCTATGACCTCGAGGTCAACCCCAACCGGCCTGACGCCATGTCCGTCGCCGGGGTGGCCCGCGACCTTGCTGCCCGCCAGGGCGTGCCGTTCGCCCTGCCTGAGCCGGACGTCGCCGAATCGGGTGATGGTGCCGCCGGCCGCGTCTTGGTCGAGATCCTCGACCCTGAACTGTGTGGGCGCTTCGGCCTGCGGGTCCTCGACGGCGTATCGGTCGGCACCTCGCCGCGGTGGCTGGTCAACCGTCTGAATGCCCTCGGTCAGCGGTCCATCAACAGCGTGGTCGATGCCTCGAACTACGTGATGCTCGAATTGGGACAGCCCAACCACACCTACGACCTGGCCCGGGTCGCCGGTGGTGCCTTCCGGATCCGGCGTGCCGGCGAGGGAGAGGCCATCCAGACGCTTGACGGGGTCGAGCGCACCCTCACGGCCGCCGACGGCGTGATCGCCGACGGTGACGATGTGGCCGTCGGCATCGCCGGGATCATGGGCGGGGCCAACACCGAGATCGGTGCCGGAACCACGACCGTGGCCCTCGAGATGGCCTGGTGGGACCCGAAGACGATTGCGGCGAGTGCACGGCGTCTGGGCCTTCGCAGCGAGGCCTCCGCCCGCTTCGAACGGGGCTGCGACCCGGAGGTCGTCGAACTGGCCATGCGGCGCTTCGCCGAGTTGCTGGCGCCCTCTGGTGCCACGCTGGCCCCCGACCTGGTCGACGCGCGGGGAGACCTGCCCGTCCGCGAGGTCGTCCGGGTTCGGACCGACCGGGTCAATGCCATCCTCGGTACCGACCTGGGGCGGGACCGCATCGCCGACGTGCTGCAGTCCATCGAGTTCGGCGCCGAACCGGTTGGCGACGACCTCGATGTCGACATCCCGAGCTTCCGGGCCGACAGCAGCACCGAGATCGACGTGATCGAGGAGGTGGCCCGGGTCCACGGCTACGGACGGATCGAGCGCACGGTGCCCCGGTCGACCATCACCGGCCACCTCACGCCGCACCAGCTCGACCGGCGAACGGTCCGTTCCACCATGGCCGGGCTGGGACTCGACGAGGTCATGCCGGTTCCGTTCCTCGCCCCCGGAGACCTTGAGGCGGCCGGTTTGCCGGCGGACGGCATCACGGTCACGAACCCCCTCGTCTCCGAGGAGTCGGTGATGCGGGCATCGCTACGGCCAGGGATCCTCAAGACGCTGGCGTACAACGCCTCGCACCGCCTCGCAGGCCTCGGCCTGTTCGAGGTCGGCCACGTGTACCGACAGCCCGCCGAGGCGCAGCGCCTTCCCGACGAGCGTGAATACCTGGCCGTGGCGCTGGCGGGCCGCGAGGCCGGCGAGGCCGTGGCGGTGTGGTCGGCCCTGGCCGATGCCCTGGCGGCGCGCGACTACGCCCTCGTCGCCGAGTCCGTCCCCGGCCTGCACCCCTCCCGCACCGCACGCATCGAGGTGTCCGGTACTCCTGTCGGCCACGTCGGTGAGGTCGATCCCGGCGTGCTCGAGTCCTATGAGGTCCCCGAGCGGGTGGCCTGGCTGGATGTCGACCTCGACACGCTGTTGGCCCTGCCGCACGGCGACAAGCCCTACAGGGGCTTCAGTCGCTATCCGTCGTCTGACATCGACCTGGCCTTCGAGGTCGACGAGGGCACCCCGGCAGATGCCGTGGGCCGCTGCCTGAGGGATGCGGCCGGCGACCTGCTCGTCGACCTGTCGTTGTTCGACGTGTACCGGGGCGATGCCGTGCGGGAGGGGCGGCGCAGCCTCGCCTTCGCCCTGCGCCTCCAGGCCACCGACCGGACGCTCACCGATGCCGAGGTGGCCAAGTTGCGCCAGCGTTGCATCGATGCGGTGCAGGGCTCGCTGCCTGCCACCCTGCGGGGCTGACGCCCGACCGCCTGCCCCCGGTGGGTAACGAGTACGTTCGCCCGCATGCGCAGTTGGCAGGTCCACGAACTGGGTGACCCCATCGACCGTCTCGTCCTCGACGAGGTCGAGGCGCCGGAGGCCGGTCCCGGGCGGGTCGTCCTCGACCTCGAGGCGGTCGGGCTGGCCTTCCCCAACGTCCTGCAGTGTCGTGGCGAGTACCAGGTCAAGCCTCCACTGCCCTTCAGTCCGGCTGCTGAAGTCGTCGGACGCGTTTCCGCCGTTGGCGACGGCGTCGAAGGCCTCGAGGTCGGCCAGCGGGTTGTGAGCCTCGGCGGTGCATTGGCCGACCAGGCAGCGGTGGGTGCCGCCTCGGCGTTCGCCGTGCCCGACGGGGTGGCCCCGGAGAAGGCGGTGGCCCTGCCGACCAACTACTGCACCACCTGGTACGCCCTGCACGATCGTGCGCAGTTGCAGCCGGGCGAGACGCTGCTGGTCACCGGCGCCTCGGGCGGGACGGGATCGGCGGCGATCCAGCTGGGCCTGGCAGCCGGGGCGCGGGTGATCGCCGTGGCCGGTGGCCCGGAGAAGGTGGCGGCGTGTGAGGCGCTGGGAGCCGACGAGGTGATCGACCACCGTGAGGTCGACGACCTGGTCGAGCGGGTCCGCGAGTTGACCGGCGGCAGCGGGGTCGACGTGGCCTACGACCCCGTGGGAGGCGACGTGTTCCAGCAGGTTCGGCGCTGCATGGCATGGAATGGCCGGCTGCTGGTGATCGGCTTCGTGGCCGGGATCCCGGAGATCGCCACGAACCACGTGCTCCTGAAGAACTATTCAGTCGTCGGTGTGCACTGGGGGGCTTCGCTGGCCCGTGATCCGGCCTCCCTGGGCCGCCAGATGGGGGAGTTGTTCACTTTGGCGGAGACGGGCGCCGTCGACCCGCTCCTACACCCCGTATATGGATTCGATCAGGGGGCGAGGGCCATCCAGGACATCGCCGACCGAAAAGTGGTCGGAAAGGTCGTGGTTTCGGTCTGAGCCCTTCTCCCATCGATGTGCATGAGATGTTGCATGATCATGCGAGAGTCCGTATGCTCTCGGGATGGCTGCAGTCGGGATCATCGGCGCCTCGGGGTTCACCGGGGCGGAACTGCTGCGGCTCTGTGCCGCCCATCCGGACCTCGACGTGGTGGTCGCCACCGGCGATTCCCAGGCGGGGACTGCCGTGGCCGACCTCTACCCGAGCCTCGCCGCCCACTACGGCGACCTGACGTTCGCCGAAGTCGACGACACCACTGCCGACGGCTGCGACGTCGTGTTCCTCGGTCTGCCCCACGGCGCCTCGCAGGCACTCGTCCCCGACCTGGCCTCACGGGTCGGCCACGTGATCGACCTGGCGGCCGACTTCCGGCTGCGGGACGCGGCGCTGTACCCCGAATGGTACGACGAGCCGCACACGGCACCCGGGCTGCTCGTCGACTTCGCCTACGGGCTGCCCGAGCTCTACCGGCCGTCGATCGTCGGGGCGCCGCTCATCGCCGTCCCGGGGTGCTATCCGACGGCGACCTCGCTGGCACTGGCCCCGTTCGTGTGGGGAGGACACGTCGAGCCCTCTGCCCTCGTGGTCGATGCTGCCAGCGGCGTTTCGGGCGCCGGTCGGCCCCCGAAGCCCCACACCACCTTCTGCGCCGTCGACGAGGACTACTCCGCCTACGGGCTGGTCGGTCACCGGCACACGCCGGAGATGGAACAGGCGGTCGGCACGCGGGCCGACGGCTCGGTCGTCGACCACGTCTCGATCCTGTTCACTCCCCACCTTGCGCCCATGAACCGGGGCATCCTGGCCACCTGCTACGCACGGCCCACCGGAGCGCTCGACACCTCGTCCGCCCTCGGCCTGCTGGCCGACTTCTACGCCGAGGAGCCCTTCATCGTGGTCGACGAGCGGTCGCCCTCGACCAAGGTCACCCTCGGCTCCAACACGGCGCACCTGACCGCACGGGTGGACCCTCGGACCGGACTGCTGGTGGTGCTGTGCGCCATCGACAACCTCGTCAAGGGGGCCTCCGGTCAGGCTGTGCAGTGTGCCAACCTGGCACTGGGCCTCGACGAGGCGGCCGGCCTCTCCTTGATCGGGCTCTACCCGTGAGCGTCACCGACACTCCGGGCTTCGTGGCCAGCGGCGTCACCTGTGGCATCAAGCCGTCGGGCGCCCCCGACCTGGCGATGGTCGCCACGGCGGACGGCGCAGCGGTCACCGCAGCCGGGGTGTTCACCTCCAACAGGATGACCGCCGCTCCCGTGCTGGTCTGCCGGGAGCACCTGGCGACGACCGGTGGACGGGCCGCAGCCGTCGTCCTCAACAGCGGCAATGCCAACGCCGCCACCGGTGCGCAGGGCATGGCCGACGCCCGCCGGATGGCCGCCGCGACGGCGGCCGATCTGGGCTGCGCCGCCGAAGAGGTCCTCGTCTGCTCGACCGGCTGGATCGGCTACCCGCTCCCGATGGACGTCATCCTGGGCGGCATTCCCGAGGCAACGGCGGCGCTTTCCGACGACGGTGGAGCGTCCGCCGCCGAGGCGATCATGACGACCGACACCGTGCCCCGGACCACGACCGTCTTCGGCGCCGGTTTCACCGTCGGCGGCATCGCCAAGGGAGCGGCGATGCTCGAGCCCAACATGGCCACGATGCTGGCCGTACTCACCACCGACGCCGAGGTCGACGCCACCACCGCCACGGAGCTCCTGCGGGCGGCCGTCGGCACCAGCTTCAACTGCCTGACCGTCGACGGTGCCGAGTCCACCAACGACACGGTGCTGCTGCTCGCCAGTGGCTCTGCCGGCCCGGCCGACCCGGGAGCCCTGGGCGCGGCGCTCGCCGAGGCCTGCCTGTCGCTGGCCGTCCAGATGGCCGACGACGCAGAGGGTTCCACCAAGACGGTGTTCCTTTCCGTCACCGGCGCCGCCGACGATGCCGAGGCCGCCAAGGGCGCCCGGGATACCGCCAACTGTCAGCTGGTCAAGTGCTCCTGGTATGGCGAGGACCCCTACTGGGGCCGGATCGCCGCCGAGATGGGCGCCGCCGGCATCGCCTTCGACCCCGACACGATCACGATCTCGTACGGCGGCCAGATGGTCTACGCCGGCGGTGAGGCCCGACCCGTCGACGAGGCCGCCCTGAAGGCGCACATGGCCGGCCGGACCCTCGACCTCGACGTCGACCTCGGCCAGGGCATCGGCACGGCACGGGTGGTCACCACCGACCTCAGCCACGCCTACATCGACGAGAACATGCGGACCTCCTGAGGAGACATGCGATGAACCCCGGCACCGAGCAGTTCTCCCCTGAGCGGAGGGCTGCAGTACTCGTCGAGACCCTGCCGTACATCCAGCGGTTCAAGGGCTCGGTCATCGTCGTCAAGCTCGGCGGCAACGCCATGGTCGACGGGGACCTGGCCGCCCGGTTCGCCGAGGACATCGTGCTCATGCACTCGGTCGGCATCCGGCCGGTCGTCGTGCACGGCGGCGGTCCGCAGATCGGCGAGATGCTGGACCGGTTGGGCCTGAAGTCCGAGTTCCGGGACGGCCTGCGGGTCACAGACGCCGCCACCCTCGACGTGGCCCGGATGGTCCTCGTCGGCAAGGTCGGTCGGGACGTGGTGTCGGGCCTCAACGTCTACGGCCCGCTCGCCGTCGGCATTTCGGGCGAGGACGGCGGCCTCATCCGTGCGACCGCCCGGGACCCCGAACTGGGCTTCGTCGGCGACGTCGAGGCGGTCAATCCGGCCATCATCGAGCGGCTCCTCGTCGAGGACCTCATCCCCGTCGTCTCGACGATCGGCACCGACGTGACGGGACAGGCCTACAACATCAACTCCGACACGGTGGCGGCCGCCCTGGCCGGGGCGCTCGGCGCCGAGCGGATCCTCTACCTGACCGACGTCGAAGGCCTACGGGCCGACGCCGACGACCCCGGGACCCTGATCTCGAGGCTCGACGTCGAACGGCTCGGTGCGCTCATGTCGGACGGCACCATCAGCGGAGGCATGATCCCGAAGGCGCAGGCCTGCCTCGACGCCGTCCATGCCGGGGTCGGTTCGGCACACATGGTCGACGGACGGATCCCCCATGTGCTCCTCCTCGAACTGTTCACGGACGCCGGCATCGGGACCATGGTGTTCCCGGTGGGCGGTGGACCCGACGCCGACCGGCAGGCGGACCCGTCATGAGCGACGACCGGCTCCTCATGGGCAACTACGGCAACCCTCCCGTCACGTTCGTCCGGGGGAGCGGCACAGAGCTCTTCGACGACTCGGGGAAGCGCTACCTCGACTTCCTCTGCGGCCTGGCGGTCACGAGCCTCGGCCACAGCCACCCCCGGGTGGCAGCGGCCCTTGCCACACAGGCCGAGACGCTGCTCCACGTCTCCAACCTGTTCGACACCGAGCCGCACCTCGAGGTGGCCGCACGCCTGGATGCCCTCATCCGGTCGGGGACCGGTGAGGCCACACCGGGAAGGGTCCTCTTCCAGAACTCCGGCGCCGAGGCCAATGAGGCCGCCATGAAGTTGGCCCGGAAGCACCATGGTCGGGGACGCCACGTCGTGGTGTCGGCCTTCCGGTCATTCCACGGGCGGACCCTCGCCACGCTGGCGGCCACCGGCCAGCCCGAGAAGCATGAGCCCTTCCAACCACTGCCCGAGGGGTTCCGCCACGCCGCATGGAACGACCTCGACGCCTTCGAGGCCGCCCTCGACCCCACGGTCGGGGCGATCCTGCTCGAGTCGCTCCAGGGCGAGGGAGGGGTCAACCCGGCCGACGTCGACTTCCTCGTCGGCATCAGGCGACTCTGCGACGAGCGGGGCATCCTGCTGATCCTCGACGAGGTCCAGACCGGGCTCGGGCGTACCGGCCGGTGGTTCGGCTTCCACCACGCCGGCATCCGGGCCGACATCGTCACCGTCGCCAAGGCGCTCGGCAATGGAGTTCCGATCGGCGCCGTCTGGGCAAGTGCCGAGGTGGCGGCGGCGTTCTCGCCCGGCGACCATGGATCCACATTCGGAGGACAGCCCCTCGCCGCATCGGCAGCCAGGGAGGTACTCCGGGTGATGGAGGAGATCGACGCACCGGCCTGCGCAGCGGTGAGGGGAGCGGCCCTCACCAGCCTCCTCGCGGCCCTGCCCGGCGTCACCGCCGTTCGGGGCCTCGGTCTGCTCCTGGCGGCCGAACTGGACCCCGACGTCCTCGACGGTCGTACCGGCGCCGATGTGGCTCGGGCGTGCCTCGACGCCGGCCTGGTGGTCAACGGCATCACGCCGACCGCCCTGCGGCTGGCACCGCCACTGACCGTGACCGACGACGAACTGGTCGAGGGTGTGGCGATCCTCGGTGCTGTGCTGTCCGAAGACAGGGAGGCGATCGCATGAGACACGTGCTGGAAGTCGATGACCTGACCCCCGGAGAGCTCGGACGGGTGCTCGACCTTGCCGCCGACCCGGCACCGCCACAGGTGCTCGCCGGCCAAGGCATGGCGCTGCTGTTTGAGAAGCCGTCGGCCCGTACCCGCAACTCGATGGAGATGGCGGTCGTCCAACTCGGAGGCCATCCGATGTACATCCAGGGCGCCGAGGTCGGTTTCGACGCCCGGGAGTCGGTCGAGGACGTCACCAGGACCCTTGCCTGCTACCACGGTGCCGTCGGAGCCCGGGTCTTCGCCCACGCCACGGTGGAGCGGATGGCGGCCCTCGACTTGGTGCCTATCGTCAACATGCTCTCAGACGCCGCCCATCCCCTGCAGGCCCTGGCCGACGTTCTGACCATGCAGCAGATCCTCGGCGACCTGGCCGGCCGGAGCGTCACCTATGTGGGCGACGCCAACAACGTCTTCCGGTCGCTCGCCCTGGCGGGCGGCATGCTCGGCATGGAGGTCCGGTTCACCGGGCCGTCCGGCTACGGCCTCGGAGAACTCGATGCCGACCGGCTGGCCTCCGCCGGCGTGGTCGTGGCCGAGTTCGACCGTCCGGAGGAGGCCGTCGAGGGCGCCGACATCGTCTACACCGACGTCTGGACCTCAATGGGCCAGGAGGACGAGAGCGCCCAGCGGCTCGTCGACTTCGAGGGCTACCGGGTGGACGAGCGGCTCCTCGACGCCGCCGGCACCCAGGTGCACTTCCTGCACTGCCTGCCCGCCCACCGGGGCGAGGAGGTCACCAGCAGCGTCGTCGACGGACCCGCCAGCCGGGTGTGGCAGCAGGCGGAGAACCGGATGCACGCTGCCCGGGGCCTGCTGGCCTGGCTGCTCGGCGAGGCCGTGTCCGACGCCGGAGAGGGGAGCAACGCATGAGCAAGGCACAGCGCCAGCACCGGGTGGTCCGGATCCTGGCCGAACATCCGGTCTCCAGCCAGATGGAACTGGTCGATCTGCTGTCGGCGGCGGGCATCGAGGCGACACAGGCGACGGCCTCGCGCGACCTTGGGGACCTCGGAGCCGTCAAGGTACGGGTGCCGGGCGGCGGGAGCGTGTACGCCATCCCTGAGCATCCGGCCGACCAGTTCGCTCCCGAGAACCACCTCCGACGGGTCATGGGTGAGTGGGTGGCCGAGGTGCACCACTCGGGCAATATCGTGGTCCTGCGGACGCCTCCGGGGTCGGCGCACGTGGTCGCCTCTGCGATCGACCGGTCCGGGCATGACGAGATCCTCGGCACCGTCGCCGGCGACGACACGATCCTGGTCGTGGCGGCAGAGGGCACGAGCGGTAGGGGGCTCGCCGCTACCCTGCGGTCGCTCGCCGGCCTGTGAGCGGACCAGTACGACGGCAGACAGGAAACGGAAGCAGGACGTGAGCAACCAACACGACGTCGACAAGGTCGTCCTCGCCTACTCCGGTGGGCTCGACACCTCGATCATCCTGCGGTGGCTGGAGGAAACCTACGGCTGCGAGGTCGTGACCTTCACGGCCGACCTCGGACAGGGCGGGGAGCTCGAGCCGGCGCGGGCCAAGGCCGAGGCCATGGGCGTGTCCGAGATCTACGTCGAGGACCTCCGGGAGGAGTTCGTCCGGGACTATGTGTTCCCCATGTTCCGGGCCAACGCCGTCTACGAGGGCGAGTACCTGCTCGGCACCTCGATCGCCCGGCCGCTCATCGCCAAGCGGCTCGTCGAGATCGCCGCCGAGACCGGTGCCGACGCCATCAGCCACGGCGCAACCGGGAAGGGCAACGACCAGGTCCGGTTCGAACTTGGCGCCTATGCCCTGAACCCCGACATCCGGATCATCGCCCCGTGGAGGGAGTGGGACCTTGGGTCGCGCCAGAGCCTGCTCGACTACGCCGAAAGGCACGACATCCCGGTCGAGATGAAGCGGGGTGCCAAGTCGCCCTATTCGATGGACGCCAACCTGCTCCACATCTCCTACGAGGGAGGACCGCTCGAGGACCCGTGGAGCGAACCCGCCTCGGAGATGTGGCGGTGGACGGTCAGCCCTGAGATGGCACCGAACGAGGCCACCTACCTCGAGTTGGCCTACGAGCGGGGTGATGTCGTGGCGATCGACGGTACGTCGATGTCACCGGCACGGGTGCTGGCCCACCTCAACGAGGTGGGTGGTGCCAATGGTGTCGGACGGATCGACATCGTCGAGAACCGGTATGTCGGGATGAAGTCGCGGGGCGCCTACGAGACGCCGGGTGGCACGATCATGCTCAAGGCGCACCGGGCCATCGAGTCGCTCACCCTCGACCGGGGCGTCGCCCACCTCAAGGACGAACTCATGCCCCGGTACGCCGAGATCATCTACAACGGATACTGGCTCAGCCCGGAGCGCGAGATGCTCCAGGTGGCCATCGACCACAGCCAGGCGTTCGTGAACGGCCGGGTCCGGTTGCGGCTCTACAAGGGCAACGTCGAGGTCGTGGGCCGGCAGTCCGACGACACCCTGTTCGACGAGGCGATTGCCACGTTCGAGGAGGACGAGGGCGCCTATGACCAGGCCGACGCCGAGGGATTCATCCGGCTGAACGCCCTGCGGCTCAGGACGGCGGCCCGGCGGGCCGCCCGGGGATAGGAGACTCAACCATGGCCACGCTCTGGCACGGTCGCTTCGCCGAGGGTCCCGCCGAGGCCCTCCAGGCCCTCAACGACAGCTTTCCCTTCGACCGGCGGATGTTCCGGGAGGACATCGCCGGCTCGCGGGCGCATGTCCGGATGCTGGCCCGCGTCGGCCTGCTCGACCCGGACGACGCGACCGCAGTGCTGGCCGCCCTCGACGCCGTCGAGTTGGAGATGGGTGACGACACGTTCGCCTTCGTCCCTTCCGACGAGGACATCCACACGGCGGTCGAGCGGCGGGTCACCGAGTTGGCCGGCGACGCCGGCGCCAGGCTCCACACGGGGCGGAGTCGCAACGACCAGGTCGCCACCGACCTTCGGCTCTGGGTCCGGCGGGAGTTGACCGAACTGGCGGGTCTCGTCGGCCGCCTGCAGGCGACGCTGGCGGCCCGCGCCGACGATGTCGGCGAGGCGTACCTACCGGGCTACACGCACCTCCAGCAGGCGCAGCCGGTGCTGCTGGCCCACCACCTGCTGGCCCACGGCTGGGCGCTCTCGCGGGACGTGGATCGGCTGCTCGATGCCAGGGATCGGGCCGACGTGTCGCCGCTAGGCGCAGGCGCGTTGGCCGGGTCGTCGCTGCCGCTCGACCCGGACGGCGTAGCCACCGACCTCGGGTTCGCCGCCCGGTTCGAGAACTCGATCGATGTCGTGTCCGACCGGGACTTCGTCGCCGAGGCCCTCTTTGGCCTGGCGCTCCTCGGCGTCCACCTCTCGCGGCTCGGCGAGGAGGTCGTCCTCTGGTCGACCGACGAGTTCGGCTTCGTCGTACTCGACGACGCCTTCTCGACCGGCTCGTCGATGCTGCCACAGAAGAAGAACCCCGACGTGGCCGAGTTGGCCCGGGGCAAGGCCGGTCGGCTGCTCGGGAACCTCACGGGGCTCCTGGCGTCCCTCAAGGGGCTGCCGTTGGCCTACAACAAGGACCTCCAGGAGGACAAGGAACCGCTCTTCGACTCCTGCGACACCGTCCGGCTGACGCTGTTGGCGCTCGACGGCATGATGGCCACGATCGAGTTCGACACCGACCGGATGGCCCAGTCGGCGGACAGCCCGTACGCGGCCGCCATCGACCTCGCCGAGTACCTCGTGGCCTCCGGCATGCCGTTCCGGGAGGCCCATGCCGTCGTCGGAGCACACGTGCGCACGGCGCTCTCCGGCGGTGGCTCGTTCGCCGACCTCGTCGTTGGCGACGAGCGGCTGGGCCCCGAGGCTGCGACGCTCCTGGAACCGGGAGCTGCGGTCCGGGGGCGGACCACGCCGGGTGGGGCCGGCCCCGTGCCGGTGGCGGAGCAGCGGCACCGGTTCGCCGACCACCTCGCCGACCAGGCCACCCGGATCGGAGACTAGGTGGCCCACCACGCACGCATCCGGGTCCGCTACGGCGAGGTCGACCAGCAGGGCGTCGTGTACAACGCCCACTACCTGGCTTACGTCGACGATGTCTTCGACACCTGGCTTCGGGAGTTGGCTCCCCAATTCGAGGAACTGGGCTGGGAGATCATGCTCAAGAAGGCTTCGCTCGAGTGGCACGGTTCGGCCGGCATGGGTGACGTGCTCGACGTGACCACCGAGGTCGTCCGGTGGGGGAACACCTCCTTCGACGCCCGGTTCGACTTCCGGGTGGGGGACCGTCCGGTGCTCACGGCAACCGTGACCTACGTGGGAGTGACGATCGGCGACCATCGACCGATTCCGCCACCCGACGAGGTCCGAGCCCACCTCAGTCGGTGAACACCCTGAGCGGCATCACCGACCTGGCGGGGCGCGACGGCATCGACCCACGCGTCGTCGTGTCGAACGGCCCCTCCGGGCCCGAGCGGGACCGGATCCTCGAACTCCTCGACGAGCATGAGTGTGCCCTGCTCCGCACCTGTCGACCCGGACACCTCACCGGGTCCGCCCTCGTGGTCGATCCGACGGATCGCCGGATCCTGCTCCTGTTCCATGCAAAGTTGCAGCGCTGGCTCCAGCCCGGTGGCCATGCAGACGGTGACGGTGACCTTGCCCGGGTTGCCCTGAGAGAGGCTGGCGAGGAGACCGGCATCGAAGGGCTGCGGGTGCTCGAACCGCCCGTCGACCTCGACGTCCACGTCGTCGATCCGCCGGCCGAGGACGCCCATGAGCACCATGACGTGCGGTTCCTCGTGGTGGCACCAGCGGGCTCCGAGCCCGTCGGCAACCACGAGTCGGAGGCGCTGCGCTGGGTCCGCCGGGACGAGATGGAGGAACTCGGGGTGGACGGTGGGCTTCTGCGGTTGGCGGATCGGGCCCTTGCGCGCCTCGAACTGCTGGAGGCGGGTGCGGGGAGCGCCTAGAGGTCTCCCGGGTCCAGGCAGCTCTCCATGTCGTTCACCCGGGCGAAGCCGTTCATTCGCTCGACATGGCTGCCGGCCCCGGACGGGAGGGCGGTGAGGTAGGGGCGGACGTCGCCCTCGGTGCGAAGTCGCCGGGCGTGAACTTGGCGGTCGATGAGGTACACCTCCCAGTCCTCGAGCCACTTGTCGACAAGGGCCCGGTCCTCGTCGCTCCCCCCGGGCAGGACCCGGAGGTCGTCGACGAGTTGGTCGACCAGTTGCGTGGCCTCGTCGAGCACGCCGGCTCGGTGGGCCGGTGAGGGCGAGTCGGCGGCGGCGGGAAGCTTGTCGACGGCAGCGACCATGCGGACACAACGCTGCTCGGCGGCCGTCGCCCAGGAGCGATCCTCGAGCCGGTCGGGGTTGCCCGGCGCCTCGTAGATCAGGAAGGCCCACGCCCAGAAGGCGACCAGGGTCAGGATGAGGGAGAGTGCGGCGACCCGGGCGAGGGTCGCATGGGGCTTGCCGGTCGTGCCGATGGACGTCATGGTCAGCCGCCCTCCGGGGCATCGGAAGCGGGGGCGTCGGTCGCCGGGACTTCGTCGACAACGGGTTCCGGTTCGGGATCCGGTTCGGGTTCCGGCGGCGCAGCGGGTGTGACCTGAAGCACGACGACCGATCCCTCGGGGAGCTCGGTGCCCGGGGCCGGAGCCTGGTGCCAGACGGTCTCCGGGGGTGTCGAGGGATCGTCCGGGTTGGCAACCTCGGTGATTTCGTAGCCGAGGATCGATTCGGCGAGGCGGGTTCCGGCCTCGCTGACGCCGAGTCCCACCACCGCGGGAACGGGGATTGGCGGTGGTTCCACGGCGACCTCCACGACCATCGAGCCGGCGGGCAAGATCGTCGAGCCCACGGCGGGCGACTGTCCCAGGATGACACCTGGCACGCTGTCGTTGGTGGGGACCTCGATCACGCTGGCGATGTGGATCGGTGAGAGGCCGGGCATCTCTGTGCCGTCCGCCAGGCGGCTCGGAGTCCCGGCTGTCGCTGCGAGGAGCACCTGGGCCTCGTCCATCGTCAGGCCGACGAGGACCGGCGTGGTGATGGCCTGTGCCGGTGGCTGGGTGGTCGTCGTGGTCGAGGACGGAGGTGGCGTGGGGAACGTCGCCTCGTCGATGCCGAGGTGGGCCGCCTCCATGACGTCCTTCCAGATGAGCGCCGGGTACGTGCCGCCGAAGACCTTGCGGTCCGTGGTGGGCGGCACCATCGGGATCTGGCCTACCGGATAGCCCACCCAGACTCCGGTCGTCCGCTGGGGCGTGTAGCCGAGGAAGAGGGCGTCGGCGTAGTTCTGCGTGGTCCCGGTCTTGCCGGCGGCCGTGCGATCGTCGAGCTTTGCCCGGTGGCCGGTGCCCGCAGTCAGGACGCCCTCGAGCACCCAGGTCAACTGGTCGGTGAGGCGGGGATCGAGGACGCGGGTCTGTTCCCGCTTCCAGCGCCACAGCGTGGTGCCGTCGGCGTTGACCACACGGGTGACGTAGGTGGGTGGGTTGTGGACGCCCCGGTTGGCGAAGGTGCTGTAGGCGGTGGCCATGTCGAGCAGGGTGGCATCGGAGGTGCCCAGGATGTTCGAGTTGACCTCCTCGATGGGCGATTCGATGCCGAGCCGGCGGCTCATGTTGACGACCCTCTGGGCGCCCATAGCCATCGAAAGCTGGGCGAAGACGGTGTTGATCGATCGTCGGGTGGCCTCGACGAGGGTCAACCAATTCGGCTCGGGCAGTTCCTCGCCCTCGGCCACCTCGGGCAGGCTGTAGCCGGTGGCGCCGCCGCCGACATGCCAGATGCTGTTCTCTTCGGTTGCTCCGAGAATCTCGAACTCGATTTCGTTCGGGGCGGGGTACATGGCGGTGACCTTCCATCCCGCCTCCATCGCAGCGGCCAGGCCGATGGGCTTCATCGCCGAACCAACCTGGCGGCCGTTGCCGACGGCCAGGTTGACCTTGGCGTCGTCGTCGTCGTCGAAGAAGTCTCGTCCTCCGACCATGGCGAGGATGTGGCCGTTCTGCGGGTCCATGACGACGACTGAGGCGTCGGGGTGCCCCTGGCCGACCGGCAGATGCTCCTCGACGGCTGCCTCGGCAGCCGCCTGGAGTCCGAGGTCGATGGTGGTCTCGATGCGTAGGCCGCCCTCGAACAGCAGCAGCTCCCGCTGACCCCGAGTGACCCCGAAGGTCTCGTTGTCAAGGAACCAACGGCGCACTTCCTCAACGAAGTGGCCGGCCGGGTAGCGGGTCTCGAGCCGGCTGGAGTACTCCTCGAGTTGGGGAGGAGTCGCCCGTGCGTCGGCGAACCCCTCTTTGGTGATGAAGTCGTTGGCGAGCATGCGGTCCAGCACGAGGTGGCTGCGCCGGAGGCCGGAAGCGTAGTTGCGCAGTGGGTTGAAGCGGCTGGGCGCCTGGATGAGGCCGGCGAGCATCGCGGCCTCGTTCACGGCGAGGTCCAGCACGTTCTTGTTGAAGTAGGTCTGGGCCGCCGCCTTGATGCCGTAGGCGCCGTGGCCGAAGTACACGGTGTTGAGGTACTGGAGGAGGATGAAGTCCTTGCTGTACTGGTCCTCGAGCCGCAGGGCGTACCAGAGCTCCTCGAGCTTCCGGGAGGCCGTCTTTTCGGTGTTCTCGATGATCGCCAACTTGACGTACTGCTGGGTGATCGTCGAGCCGCCTTGGCTGATGCCACCCGCCTCGAGGTTGGTGCGGGCCGCTCGGACGATGGCCTTCAGGTCGACCCCGTCATGGTGGTAGAAGCGTTCGTCCTCGATGGCGATGACGGCGTTGCGGACGAGTTCGGGGATCTCGTCGAGGCGACGGGCGCTTGTGCGATTCTGGGGAGCGACAAGCGTGGTGATGAGGGTGCCGTCCCGGGCGACGACGACCGACGACTCGGCTGTCTCGGGAATGGTGATCTCGAAGGAGCGGGTCTCGTACGAGTAGCAGCCCGAGGAGAGCATCGCGACCACAGCCAGGGTCGCGATCGGGCGACGAAGGAGCGCGAGGGCCCGGTTCTGGTGGATGACTTGCTGCGGCACCCGCACAGTCTGGCCGCGAGCCGGCACGAAGGTGCGGCAGCGAGCAGTGGTTCCGAGGATGAAAAGGTTGGTATCGGGCGCTCCGAGCGGCAATGGTGATGGGGTGAACGGTGTTGAGATCCTCGACGACCTTGCGGCCCGCGGCCTGATCCAGGACTGCACCGACCGCGATGCCCTGCAGGCGCGCCTGGACGAGGGGCCGATCACCCTCTACTGCGGCTTCGATCCGACGGCCGACAGCCTCCACATCGGCCATCTCACGCCGCTTCTGCTGCTCCGGCGCTTCCAGGACTCCGGCCACCGGGCGGTGGCCCTGGCGGGTGGTGCCACGGGCATGGTGGGCGATCCCAGCGGGCGCTCGGAGGAGCGCAACCTCCTCGACCAGGCGACCCTCGATGCCAACGTCGAGGCCGTGTCGGGCCAGTTGCGCTCGCTGCTGCGCTTCGAGGGCGACGAGGGCCTCGACGGTCCACCGGCGCTCCTGGTGGACAATCGGGAGTGGACCGGCGATGTCGGCCTGCTCGAGTTCCTGCGCGACGTCGGCAAGCACGTCACGGTCGGCACGATGCTGGCCAAGGAGTCGGTGCGGAGTCGCCTGTCGAGCGAGCAGGGCATCTCCTTCACCGAGTTCAGCTACATGCTCCTGCAGGCCAATGACTTCTTCGAGCTCCACGACCGCTACGGCTGCGAGATGCAGGTCGGCGGCTCCGACCAGTGGGGCAACATCACCGCCGGCATCGATCTCATCCGGCGCCGGGCGGGGGCGACCGCCCACGGGCTGACGCTCCCGCTGCTCACTCGCTCCGACGGTGCGAAGTTCGGCAAGACCGCTGATGCGGCCGTCTGGCTCGATCCCGCCCTCACGTTGCCCTACGAGCTCCACCAGTACTTCCGGAACGTGGACGACCGTGACGTCGAGCAGTACCTGCTGCGGCTGACGCTGGTCGACGTCGACGATGTGGCAGCGGTGATGGCCGACCACGCCTCACACCCCGAGGAGCGCCTCGCCCAGCAGCGGCTGGCCGACGAGGTGTGCGCCCTCGTTCACGGCGAGGATGAGACGAACCGGGCCCGCCTCGCCGCCGAGGGCCTCTTCGCAGGTTCGGCACCCACGATCGATGCGTTGGACGCCCTGCGGGGCATCGTGCCGGAGACGGAGGTGGCTGCGACCGACCTCGAGGGCGAGGAGTCCCTGGTGGACGCCCTCGTCGCCAGCGGACTGTGCAGTTCCCGGGGCGATGCCCGTCGCACCATCGGCGGCGGCGGCGTCTCCGTCAACGGGGTGCGCCAGGACGACTCCGCCACCCGCCTGCCTGCCGACGCCCTCGTGGGAGGCCGTTATGTCCTGCTCCAGAAGGGCAGGCGGTCCCGCCACCTGCTC
>Ga0066372_10000071_pt1 | contig 32299 bp, 26 predicted proteins | sample Knorr_S15_td_250_FD_77011 | JGI IMG/M metagenome (GOLD analysis project Ga0066372, IMG submission 77011) | Marine microbial communities from Southern Atlantic Ocean transect - Knorr_S15_td_250_ad_251m_LV_A | ecosystem: Environmental > Aquatic > Marine > Oceanic | place: Southern Atlantic ocean... | reverse complement strand
GCGAAGCCGAAGGTCCTGCTGGCGTGCCAACCGACCCGTGGGGTTGACATCGGTGCAACCGAGTACATACACAACCTCTTGATCGAGCAACGAGACCTCGGAACGGCAATGCTCCTCATCTCCGAGGACCTCGACGAGGTTCTGGGGATGGCTGATCGAATCGCAGTGATGTACGAGGGCCGGATCGTGGGAATCGTGCCAACCGAGGAAGCCAGCCGGAGTCGCATAGGACTCATGATGGCTGGAGTTCCAGAGCAAGAGGCTCGGAACGGCCCTTGAGGCAACCGTGCTTGAAACTGGCGCGCTGCGGGAGTTTCCCCACCGTCGTCGGCGACCGCACCAGGGGATTCCGAAAGGGGCCCCCAGCCCTCGGCGCCGGGCTCGGCAGTTAGCGTCGGCGCGGTGACCGCCGGCTACCGCTCCCTCTCCTTCTGGCACGACACCGTGCCGGGGCCCCTCGACCCCCGACCGGCGCTACCCGGAGACCGCGACGCCGACGTGGCGATCATCGGGGCCGGCTACACGGGCCTTTGGACCGCGTACCACCTCTCCCTGCTCGACCCGTCGCTGCGCATCGTCGTGCTCGAGAGGGAGATCGCCGGCTTCGGCGCCTCTGGACGCAACGGCGGCTGGGCCCTCGGAGAGTACGGAATCAGCCCGATGGCCTTCGCTGCTGCCTCCTCACGCGACGCCGCCCTGCGTCAGACCCGCTCCCTCTACGACGCCGTCGACGACATCGGCCGCGTCGCCGACGCCGAGGACATCGACTGCCACTACGCCAAGGGCGGCTGGATCGACTGGGCGCGCAGCCCGACCCAACTCGAGCGTGCGAGGGCCAGCGTGACCGCCCGCCACGAACTGGGGCTCACTGAGGACGAGGTCCGACTGCTCGGACCCGACGAGGCCAAGGCCTTCGGAAACGCCACCGGCACCATCGGCGGAAAGTTCCTGAGCGCGGTGGCCGCCATCCACCCGTCGCGGCTCGTCCGCGGGCTGGCCGAGGCGTGTGAACGGCGGGGGGTCGTCATCCACGAGGGCACCGCCTGCAGTGGCTTCGAGCCGAGCGTCGTCCACACCGACCGGGGGAACGTGCGCGCCGAGGTCGTGGTGCGCGCCACCGAGGGCTACACCCGTGACCTTGCCGGCCACCGCCGCACGATGGCGCCGATCTACTCGCTGATGATCGCCACCGCCCCGCTCCCCGACCACGTCTGGGACGAAATCGGACTCCATACCCGACCCACCTTCAAGGACACCCGCCACCTCACCATCTACGGGCAGAGGACCGCCGACGGGCGCTTCGCCTTCGGAGGCCGCGGCGCCCCCTACCGGTTCGGTTCCCTCATCGATCCGGCCACGGAGAGGGCCGGCAGTGTCCACGACGAACTGGTCCGGACGCTGCGTGAACTGTTCCCCGTAATCGGCGACGTCGAGGTCACCCACCGCTGGGGCGGCGTGCTGGGAGCCCCCCGCGACTGGTTTCCGTCCGTGCGCCTCGACCGCTCAACCGGCTTGGCAACGGCCGGCGGCTACGTCGGTGACGGGGTCGCCGCCTCGAAGCTGGCCGGCCACACGCTGGCCGAGTTGATCATCGGCGTCGAAAGCGAACGCACCGACCTGCCGTGGGTGGGCCACGTGTCGCCTAAGTGGGAGCCGGAGCCCCTGCGCTGGCTGGGCGTGAACGCCGGACTGATGGTGGCCGGCGCCGCCGACCGGGCCGAGGCCCGCCGGGGCCGCACCACCTGGCACAGCAGCGTCCTGAAGCGCCTGATCGGCTGATACCGGGCATCAATCCCGATAATCCGCGAACATGGGTCGTGACCCACTTCCCCCGGTGGTCCGCCGTCGTGCTGGCCGTTCTGTTCGCCGCCTGCAGCGGCGCCGCGCCCGCTCCCACCTCGATCACCACGACGACCGCGCCCACCACGACGACCGCGTCCGCTCCCTCGACCTCGACCTCGACCTCGATCACCACCTCGACCTCGATCACCACCACGACCGGTGGTGACCCGGCGGTGGAACTGTTGACGATGCTCGTCGTCACCGACGTGGAACCATCACTCGACTACGACCGCGGCGACTGGGGCTCCGGCTGGTCCGACGCCGACAGTGACTGCCAGGACACCCGCCAGGAGGTCCTGATCGAGGAGTCGGTCAGCCCGACGATCCTCGAGGGCGGCGGATGCCGGGTCGACATCGGGAGTTGGTACGGGGCGTTCACCGACACCTGGTTCGACGATCCCGGCGACCTCGACATCGACCACTTCGTCCCGCTGGCCAACGCACACCGCTCGGGCGGCTGGGCCTGGGACCGGGACACGAAGCGGGCCTACGCCAACGACCTCGAAGACCCCGGCCACCTCATCGCCGTCTCATCATCCGCCAACCGCTCGAAGGGCGCCAGGGGACCCGAGGATTGGACGCCCGACCACCCCGGCTACCTGTGCACCTACGCAACCACCTGGATCCGGATCAAAGTCCGCTGGAGCCTGACGGTCACCCCTGCGGAGCACGACGCCCTCTCCGAACTGCTGGCCGGCTGCGACGGGTCGGTCACCTTCGACACGACCCCGCCGGCACCCACCTCGACCACCGTTCCTCCGCCGTCGACCACCGTTGCCAGCGACACACCCGCCGATCCCGGGAACTCGATGAACTGCTCGGACTTCGCCACCTACGCCGAAGCGAAGGCCTGGTTCGACACCTACTTCCCGGACTACGGGGACGTGGCGCTCCTCGACAACGACGACGACGGTGAGCCGTGCGAGTCGCTGCCCGGGGGACCCTGAGTCGGGACCGGTACCTCAGCCGCCGGCGGCGGTGAGGGCCCGTTCAGTCAACACCCGGGCCAGGTGGGCCCGGTAGTCGCCGTCTGCGTTGTTGTCGGTCGGGGGCTCGGTGCCGTCGGCGGCCACGGCGGCGGCGTCGCCTGCCGATGCACCTCCGGCCACGGCGGCCTCGACCCCCGCAGCACGCATCGGCGTGGAACCCATGTTCACGAGCGCCACCCCGGTGCCGCCCTCGGCGACCGCCACGCCGACGATGGCCCAGTCCTGGGCCCGCCGGTTGAACTTCTCGTAGCACCAGCCACCGGTCGAGACAGGCACGCGCACCTCGGTGAGAAGTTCGTCGGGGCCGAGCGCCGACTCGAGGAAGCCGGTGAAGAAGTCGGTGGCCGCGATCTCGCGGCTGCCATCGGGGCCGGAGGCCACGAGCGTCCCGCCCAGGGCCAGTACGGCGGCCGGCAGGTCGGACGCCGGATCGGCATGGGCCAGCGAGCCGCCCAGGGTGCCCCGGTGCCGCACGGCCGGGTCGCCGACCTGTGCGGCCACATGGGCGAGTAGCGGACAGGCCGCCACCAGGTCGGCCGAGTGCTCGAGCGCACTGTGGGTGGTCAGGGCGCCGATGACCACGGTGTCGCCGTCGACGCTGATACCTGTCAGGTCGTCGAGTCGGCCGATGTCGACAAGCACCGACGGTGTGGCGAGGCGCAACCTCATGAAGGGCACCAACGACTGGCCACCAGCCAGCAGCTTGGCCTCGTCACCGACCTCGGCCAGGGCGGCGATCGCCGCCTCGACGGAGTCGACCCGGACGTAGTCGACCGCTGCGGGAATCATGCCGAGCCTCCCTGCGCCGCCTCGATGGATCGTCGGACGGTCATGGGCGACGCCGGCATCGTGATGTCGGTGATCCCCATCGGTCGCAGGGCGTCGACCACAGCGTTCATGACGGCCGGGGTCGAGGCGATGGTGCCTGCCTCGCCGATGCCCTTCACGCCCATCGGGTTGGAGGGCGAAGGCGTGACCGTGTAGTCCAACTTCATGTCGATGCACTCGGCGGCCGACGGCACCAGGTAGTCGGCCAGGTTGGCGGCCCGACACTGCCCGTCGGCATCGTAGGCGGCGTCCTCCCAGAGGGCCTGGGCGATGCCCTGCACGATGCCGCCGTGCAACTGGCCTTCGACGATCAGCGGGTTGATCTGGTTTCCGCAGTCGTCGACCGCTGCGTAGTCGAGCAGTTCGACGGCACCCGTTGCCTCGTCCACCTCGACCACGGCGATGTGCGTGCCGAACGGGAAGACGAAGTTGGACGGGTCGAACGTGACCTGCGCCTGGAGGTTGGGCTCCATCCCGTCGGGAAGGTCGTGGGCGGTGAAGGCGCCGAACGCCACCCCGGCCAACGGGACCACCTGGTCGGGGCTGCCCCGCACGCTGAACGTGCCGCCGGCGAACTCGAGGTCGTCGGCGTTGGCTTCGAGCATGTGGGCGGCGATGGCCCGGGCCTTGTCGATCACCTTCTCGGTCGCCATCCAGATGGCGGTGCCTCCCACGGCCAGCGACCGGGACCCGTAGGTGTCCATGCCGAGCGGCGAGATGGCCGTGTCGGAGTGGAGCACCTCGACGTCGTCGGGGTCGATGCCGAGTTGGTCGGCCACGATCATCGACCAGCAGGTCTCGTGGCCCTGGCCGTGCGGCGTGACACCGGTGACGACCTGGACCTTGCAGGTGGGCAGGATCCGGACGGTCGCCGATTCCCAGCCGCCTGCTCCGTAGTTGAGCGCTGCGAGGGTCCGACTCGGGGCCAGGCCGCACATCTCGACGTACGACGAGATGCCGAGGCCCAGGTGGGTGGTCGCCCCGGCGGCCCGCCGTTCGGCCTGCTCGGCGCGACGGCCGTCCCAGTCGACCAGTTCCTTGGCGCGGTCCAGGGTGGGCTGGTAGTTGCCCGAGTCGAAGGTCAACCCGGCCGGCGAGTCGTAGGGGAACTTCTCCGTCGGGATGAAGTTGCGGGACCGGATCTCGTCCGGACCGACGCCCACGACCACGGCCAGGGCGTCCATCGCCCGCTCGATGGCGTACGTCGCCTCGGGCCGGCCGGCGCCGCGGTAGGCGTCGGTCGGCGTGAGGTTCGTGAACACGCTCTTGCAGGTGAACGAGTAGACGGGCACGTCGTAGAGCCCGTGGTACAGGAACGCCCCGAGCAACGGCACGCCTGGTGCGACCAGTTGCAGGTAGGCGCCCATGTCGGCCAGCAGGGTGGCCCGCACGGCGGTGAGCTTCCCGTCGGCGTCGGCCGCCAACTCGATGGTCTGGCGCTGGGCGCGGCCATGGATGGTCGACCCGGCTGCCTCGGTGCGTCCCTCGGTCCAACGAACGGGAACGCCGTGGCGTTGGGCGAGGGCCATGCAGATGATCTCCTCGGCGTACACGTTGAGCTTGCAACCGAAGCCGCCCCCCACGGAGGGAGCGATGACCCGAACCTTCTGCTCGGGCAGACCCAGCGTGATCGCCGCCATCACCTTGAGGATGTGCGGGATCTGCGTGGACGAGTAGAGGATCATGTCACCGTTGTGCGGCGCCGGGACGGCGGCAACACCGCGGGGCTCCATGGCCGTCGGGATCAGGCGCTGGTGCACGAACGTCTCGGTCACGTGGTGCGCAGCGTCGGCGAACGCCGCCTCGACGGCATCCGGGTCGGGGACGAGGGGCCACACGTAGGACACGTTGGTGCCCTCGGACTCGTGGATCACGATCCGGTCGGTCTCTGCGTCCTCGATGGTGACGACGGCGTCGAGCGGCTCATAGTCGACGACCACGCCCTCGAGGCCGTCTGCAGCGGCATAGCGGGACTCGGCGACCACGACGGCGACGATGTCGCCCGCGTAGTTGGCCTTGCCCTGGGCGACCGGGTGGTGGGCGGGGTTCTTCATGTCTTCGGTGACGGGCCAGGCACAGGGCAGGGGGGCTGCCCAGGCGTCGGCCAGGTCGTCGCCGGAGTAGACGGCGACCACGCCGTCGATGGCAAGCGCCGCCGATGCATCGATGCCACCGATGCGGGCATGCGCGTGGGGGCTGCGCACGCAGGCCACCCAGAGGGCGCCCGGGATCTGCAGGTCGTCGATGAACTTGGCCTCGCCGGTCAGCAGGGCCGCATCCTCATGACGGAGGCGGGACTCGCCGACGATGCCGCCGGTGAATGGGGATTCGGTCACGGTCATCTCTGTGCTCCCCTCACTCGCCTGCGGCCAGGACGGCCGCAACGATGTTCTGATAGCCGGTGCAGCGGCAGAGGTTGCCCTCGAGGCCCTCCCGCACGCCGGCGGCGTCAAGGTCGTCGTATTCGTCGACCAGGGACACGGCGGCCATGACCATGCCGGGTGTGCAGTAGCCGCACTGCAGGGCATGGCACTCGTGGAAGGCCTGCTGCATCGGGTGGAGGCCGTCGGCGCCGGCCAGGCCCTCGATGGTCGTGACGTCGGCGCCGTCGACCTGGGCGGCGAGCAGCGTGCACGACTTGGCCGAGCGGCCGTCGACGAGCACGGTGCAGGCACCGCACGAACTGGTGTCGCACCCCACATTGGTGCCGGTCAGCGCCAGGACGTCGCGTAGGTAGTGCACGAGCAGCGTCCGAGCCTCGACATCAGCGGAACGAACCGTTCCGTTGACGGTGACGGAGACCTCCATCGGTTCCCCCCCTTGGGTCGTCCCGATGGGACGCCGCGGCGCTGTCGCCGCGCTCAACCGTTCCACCGGTGTCGCGATGATGGCACAGGATCCCGGCGAGGACCACCGGGCCGGAGGCGTCAGTCTCGGGCCAGGAGTGCCTGGTAGCGGTCGAGGTCGTCGTCGTCGAATGCCACGAGGACCACCTCGTCGATGCTGGAGGGGTGGTCGTGGCCGAATGCACGGACGGTGTCGACGGCGATCCGGGCCGCCGCCGCCTTCGGATAGCCGTAGGCGCCGGTGGAGATGGCCGGAAACGCCACGCTGCGGGCACCGAGGCCGACCGCCACCTCGAGGGAGCGTCTGTAGCAGGAGGCCAGGAGGCCGGCCTCGCCGTGGCCGCCACCGCTCCACATGGGACCAACCGTGTGGACGACCCACTGGGCGAGCAGGTCGTGGCCGCCAGTGGGTTTCGCCTCGCCGGTGTCGCAGCCGCCGAGGCCGCGGCATTCGTCGAGCAGGCCGGAACCGGCAGCGAGGTGGATGGCGCCGTCGACCCCGCGACCGCCGAGCAGGGCCTGGTTGGCGGCATTGACGATGGCGTCCACGGCCAGCGTCGTGATGTCACCCATCCGGGCACTCAGGATCATGTTGGCAGGCTAAGGACGGTCCGAGCCTCGAACCCGGCGTCAACTCGTCGGGCTGAGCAGGGCGACCATCGCCGCCGAGAGGCGGGCGGCCAGGGCCGGACGGTCGTCGTGGCCGAGCAGCACCGGGTTGTTGAGGCCCTGGCCCAGGACCACCAGGGCATCGGCCATCTCGTCGGTGTCACCGGCTCCGATGCGGCCGGCCGCCTGGCCGAGTTCGACGAAGCGCCGGTTCGACTCCCGGGCCTCGGCTTCCCGGTGTCGATAGGCGTCCCGCAGCAGCCGGCTCTCGGGCAGGCGGGCGAGGGCCGAGCGCAACACGAGCGCCTCCTCGTCGAACACCCCGACCAGGCCATCGACCAGCGCCACCAGGACGCACTCGAGGCCCTCGTCCAACAGGTGCTCGACGGTGAGGGCTTCGGCCGTGACCGCCACCAATCGAAACAGCGCCCGGTCGAGGGCCCCGGCCAGGAGGCCGTCGCGACCCTCGGGGATGCGGTTGTAGACGGTCGCCACCGAGACGCCTGCCAGTCCGGCCACCTGTTCGGTCGTGAAGGAGCCGTCCTCCCGGAGCGCAGCCACGGTTGCGTCGATGAGTGCCTCGCGGGTGCGTCCGGCCCGGGGTGTCATGGTCACGACAGAACTCTAACCATATTCCATTTAATATTGTTGTTTCTAGAAGTAACCTCTAGTCTTCTCTACCATGGCCGACCTGCTCGCCGACGCCCGTTCACTCGGTCCCTCGCTCGCCGAGCGATCCGAAGTCATCGAGGCCGCCAGGGACCTCCCCGACGACGTCGTCGCCGACCTGCGCGACGCCGACCTCTTCCGTCTCTTCGTACCCGCCTCCCTTGGCGGCCCCGAGGCCGACGTCCTGACCGGCATCGACACCATCGCCGAGGTCTCGCGCCACGACGGCGGCGCCGGCTGGTCCGTGATGATCGCCGGGACCTCATCGCTCATGGCCGGCTTCCTCGAACACGAGCACGCCCAAACCATCTACGGCTCCCCCGACTCCTGCACGGGCGGGTTCGCCGCACCCATGGGCACCGCCCGCATCGTCGACGGCGGCCTGTCCGTCAGCGGCACATGGGCCTGGGGATCCGGCACCCGCCACTGCACCTGGATCGGCGGCGGAACCCGACTCGTCGACGACGCAGGCCAGCCCATCCGGCGCGACGACGGCCTCTACGCACCGTTCACGTTCTTCCACCTCGATGACGTCGAGTTCCTCGACACATGGCACGTGACCGGCCTCTCCGGATCTGGCTCAGGCGACTACACGGTCACCGATGCATTCGTTCCCGAGGGACGCTGGGTGCAGATCATGACGGCCGAACCCACCCTGGACGGCCCCCTGTGGCGGTTCCCCTTCTACGGGATGCTGGCCTGCGGTATCGCCGCCGTGGCCATCGGACTCCTCGACGGCGCCGTTTCCAGGTTCGGCGAACTGGCCTCGACCAAGAAGCCCATGGGCTCCGGCCGCACGCTGGCGGAACGGGCCTCCGGACAGGCCGCCGTGTCGAATGCGGAGGCCACTGCCCGATCGACCCGGGCGTTCCTCCACGACGTACTCGGCAACGCCTGGGAGACCGCGTCCGGCGGCAACCCACTGACCGTCGAGCACCGGCGCAGCCTGCGCCTCGCCGCCTGCGACGCCTCCCAGCGGTGCGCCGACGCCCTCATCCTGCTCGGCCGCGAGGCCGGTGGCGAGGCCGTCTACCTCCGCGAGCCTCTCCAACGTGCCGTGCGCGACGGGCAGGTGGCCGCAACCCACGCCATGGTCGCCCCCCGCATCCACGAACTCACCGGCCGACTCGCCCTGGGACTGGACACGGACGTGACGCTGCTGTGAACTCAACGTCGATGGACGCCTCCGACAACTCCTTCGAGTGCCTGCACTTCGAGCGACACGGCGACGTCCTCGTCGTCACGGTCGACAAGCCCGACGACCCCCTCAACAAGGTCGACGACCGCCTCCACCACGAACTCACCGCCCTGTTCCCCCGACTCCAGGCAGAACGCGAGGCACGGGCCGTGCTGCTCACCGGCACCGACTCGGCGTTCTCCGCCGGCGGCGACTTCGACTGGTTCCCACAACTCCAGGAGCCCGGCCGACTCGAGGACCTCCGCCTCGATGCCCGCCAGATGATCTTCGACCTGCTCGACGTGCACCTGCCCGTCGTCTGCGCCGTCACCGGCCACGCCATCGGCCTCGGCGCCAGCATCGCCCTGCTCTGCGACGTGGTCGTGATGGCCGAGACCGCCCGACTGGCCGACCCGCACGTCCGGGTCGGGATCGTGGCCGGAGACGGCGGCACCATCGCCTGGCCGCTGGCGCTCGGCCCGATGCTCGCCAAGCGCTACCTCCTCACGGGCGACCCCCTGACCGCTGCCGACGCCGAACACCTCGGCCTCGTCGCACAGACGACCCCGGACGCCGAGTCGTGTCGCTCCGCCGGCCTGGAATGGGCCGAACGCCTCGCCGCCGGGGCACCGCTGGCCGTCCAGTACACCAAGCAGGCGATCAACGCCTGGATCAAGCAGACATCGGGCAGCGCCTTCGAACATGCCAGCGCCCTCGAGATCCTGACCTTCGACAGCGACGACCACGCCGAAGCGCTCTCAGCACTCTCCGAGAAGCGCGAACCGCGATTCACGGGCAGATGACCGAGGGGAACCAGGCCCTGGGTGACCAGACCGGACCCGACGGGGAGCTGGGCCTCCTGGAAGGCCTCATGACCACCCGGGCGATGCGGCGACTCACCGACGAACCGGTCAGCGACGAGGACCTCTGGACCTGCCTGCGGGCAGCCGTCCAGGCGCCGAGCGGCGGCAACATCCAGCCCTACCAGTTCCTCGTCGTCCGTGACCCGGACCTCCGGCTCGCCCTAGCCGGGATCTACCGCCGCGGCTGGGCCCGCTACGAGCCGGCGATCGCCCCCACGGAGTTCCCGAACGACAAGGTGCGCGAGGGCTGGGAGCGCAATAACCGGGCCACCGTGCACCTGGCGGAGAACCTCGAGCACGCACCAGTCCACGTCCTGGTCCTCATGCCGTCGATCGACATGACCGTGCACGACGACGAGGGACCGATGCCGGTCGGACCCACCCACGCCTCGGTGTACCCCGCGGTCCAGAACCTGATCCTGGCCGCCAGGTCCCTCGGCCTCGGGACGACGATCACCACCCTGCACCGCATCTACGAGGACGAGGTCCGGGACCTGCTCGGCATCCCCGAGCGCTACGAGGTGCTGGCCCTCATGCCGCTCGGCCACCCGACCGGAAAGTGGGGTGTGGCCCCCCGCTACCGCGGTGCCGAGAAGATCACCTCCTGGGACCGGTTCGGCGAGAAACGGACCCCGTGACCGCCGGATCCAGCGGTGCCCCCCATCTCCGGGTCGGCGTGTCGATCCCACCCGTCGGCTTCGCCGACCACGCCGAGGCCACCGCATACGTCCATGCCGCAGCCGAGGCGGGCCTCGACCACCTGATCACGTCCGACCACGTCGCCTTCCTCGGTGGTCGCGGCAAGGACGGCCTCACGACCGTGTCCTGGCTGACGGGCCTGCACCCATCGATCGGGGTCTACGTCGGCGTCTACCTGCTGGCCCTCCGCCACCCCGTCACCGTCGCCCGCCAACTCTCGACACTGGCCGAGCACGCTCCCGGACGCGTCACGTTCGGCGTCGGTGTCGGCGGCGAGGACCGCCATGAGATGGAGGCCGTCGGCGTCGACCCAGCCAGCCGTGGCCGCCGGACCGACGAGGCCCTCGACGTGCTGCGCCCACTCCTGGCCGGAGACACCATCGACCACAGTGGCGAGTTCTACGAGGCACCGGAAGTGTCCATCAGCCCGGTACCCGATCCCCCGATCCCGGTGACCGTGGGCGGCCGGTCGAACGCCGCCGTTGAACGGGCCGGCCTACGCGGTGACGGCTGGCTGGCCTCCTGGTGCTCGCCGCGGCGATTCGCCGAGGGCGTGGAACTGGCCGAACGGGTCGCCACCGATGCCGGACGCACGGGGGTGGCGTGGCGGCACGGCTACCAGGTCTGGGTCGGCCTCGGCGACACGCCGGAGGAGGGCGCAGCGCACCTCGGGCCTTCGATGGAACGCTTCTACGGAACGCCGTACACGGCCTTCGAGAAGTACTCGCCGGTCGGCACCCCCGACGACATCGTGGCCTGGCTCCGACCCCTGGCCGAGGCGGGGGCGTCCGACTTCAACATCGCCCCCGTCGCCGGCACCCCCGACGAGGCGCTCGCCGGTGTCGCCGAGGTCCGCCGCCTGCTCGTCGGCTGAGCGCTGCCGGCCGCGTCAGCGGTCCGGGTGGGCGATGGGGACCGGCTCGCCGGCCGAGGGCATGACCTCCTCCGGACCGAACACGGTCAGGTGGTCGTCGGCCTCGAGCACCAGGTCCGGTTCGACCGGTAGCACGACGTCGAACCGGGTCACGGCCGCCACCTCGACCCCGTCGGGGAAGACCAACTCCGCGATCCGGTACCCGATGAGGCCGGCGTCGTGGCCCTCCGGCAACAGGGCGTACTGGCGCACCGAGAGGTCGGGCAGCAGCGCCGTCTTCACCTCCTCCTCGGTCATGGCACGCCCCACCATCCGGGCCCCACTGTGGAGGAATCCGGCCAACTCCCCCGCCAGGCGCAGCGAACGTCCGGGGTTCGCCGTCGTGCCGGCCAGGAAGAACAGGGCATTGACCCGCTCCCCCGACCCGCCCCAGGTGACCGGAATGCTGATTCCGGTAGAGGCCCGCACAATCACGAGAAGGTCGTCGTCGATGGCCTCGAACAGGGCGATGGGCGTGGCAGTCGGATGGTCGTCGGACGGCTGGATCCACAGCGAGCCCGTCTCGAGGAACCTCTCGGTCACGTGCTCACGGGGGAGGCCGATGCGATCGGCGAGAACCGCCGAGGCCCGGTCGGCCGCCTCGGCGATGCCGGTGCCCTCCGGGATGCTCAGCACGGCCGCCCGGGCGACCAGCCCCGTGTAGTCGTCGCCACTGCGGAGCCCGTGCCCCGCCATGGCGGCACTCATCTCGCGGTCGAGACCGGTGTCGACGTCCTCACCCCACCGTCGAAACACGTTGCGGACGGCACCGGCCCGCTTGGTGCGGCCAGTCGCATACAGGCGGTGCCAGGTCCAACTCAACACCGATACGACAATGACGAAGCCCCAGGCCAACGGGCCCAGGCGGGAGATCAGGACGACCGATACGAGGATGCCGGCGAACTGGGTAACCGGGTAGAGCGGGGTCCGGAAGGCCGGCGCATACGACGCAATCCGAGAGGCCCGCAGCACCAGGACAGCGAGGTTCACGAGCCCGAGGGTGAGTAGGACGAATGCGCTTGCCAACTTGGCGATGGACTCGGCGTCGAACACCATCACGACCACGGCGATCGCCCCCGACGTCACGACGATGCCCGCCACCGGAGTGCCGCGGCTGCCGACCACCCCAATGCGGGCTGGCAACAGCCCGTCTCGGGCCATGGCCATCGGGTAGCGGGCCGCCGCCATGATCCCAGCGTTCACCGCCGAAGCGAAGGCAGCGAGGGCGGCCACCACGATCAGCCACACTCCCACCGACGGGAGCACCGCCTTCGCTGCGGTGTGGATCGGCACCAGGTCCCCGTGGAGCACCTCGGGTGGCACGACGGCAACTGCGACGAGCACCCCGAGCGTGTAGAGCGCCGTGGCGACCATCAGCGAGAGGGCCATCCCCAGCGGGATGCGCTGTGACGGGTCCTCGACCTCCTCGGCGGCGCTGGCCACCTTCGTCAGCCCTCCGTACGAGACGAACACCAGTCCGACGACCGCGAACACGCCCGACGAACCCGTCGTGAAGAACGGGTCGAGGTTCGAGCCGTCGAAGCCCCGCGACCTGGTCTCCAGCAACCCGGAAACAATGAACCAACCGAGGACGGCAACAACGAATGCCACCATGCAGAGTTGCAACGAGGCACTCGCCTTCGAGCCGGCGATGTTGACCACCATGAACAGCGTGATGAGCACCAGGGCGAGGGAACGGCTGTCGATGTCGACGATCAGCACCAGGTAGGCGCTCATCCCGACCATGGCGAAGGCGTCCTTGAGCACCAGCGACAACCAGGTGCCGAAGCCGGCCATGGTCCCGACCGACGGGCCGAGGGCCCGTTCGAGGAAGTAGTAGGCGCCACCCGCCTTGGGGAGGGCCGTGGAGAGCTCGGCCACGCTGAGCATGGCGGGCACGGCGAGGACCCCGGCGATCAGGTAGGCCAGGACGGCAGCAGGTCCGGCCTTGGCGGCCGCCAGGCCCGGCAGCAGGAACAGGCCCGACGAGAGCATCGCCCCCGTCGAGAGGGCGAACACATGGCGCAGGCCCAATGAACGCGTCAGACGGCCGTTCCCCCCGGCTCCCATCGGGACAACCTAGGCGCGCCCGGCAGGGGCCGGGGACCGACCGGCCCCGTGTGCGTCAGATAGAGCCGAGGAAGTCGAGGAGGGCGGCATTGACGCCGGGGGCGTCCTCCTGCTGCATCCAGTGGCCGACGTCCGGCAGGATCACCGAGGCGTGCAGGCTCGGCAGGGTCTGCGAATACCGGGAGATGCTCCCCGCCCCCCACATGGTGGGACCATCGCCCTCGCCACCGATGAACAGGGACGGTTGCCTGATCGGCGCCCCGTGGAACGCTCGCAGGTCCTCCCAGTCGAGGTCGACGCAGCGGTAGCGGTTGAGTCCGCCGCTGAACCCGGCCCTTGCAAACTCACCCGCATAGAACGCCAGGTCGTCGCCCGAGAGCCACGGCAGGGGCCCGTCCGGGTACCGGAGGCGGGCCCGAAGTTGCGTGCCCGGGGCGACCCAGGCCATCGGCCGCTCGCCATCGGGCACCGGGGGTGCGTCGCCCGAGGCGCAGTAGTAGAAGCCCTCCAGCCAGCGCGTCGGATCCTCGGCGATCTCGGCCTCGGCCCGGCCCGGTTCCTGGAAGTACTCGATGTAGAACTCCTCGTCGCCACCAATGGCCCGGAACACCTCGGAGGGCCGGTGCTCGTTGCGGGGCTCGTACGTGACGGACAGGAGCGCCACGGCGGTGAAGACGTCCGGCCGGAGTCGGGCGGCCGCCGCGGCGATCGGCGATCCCCAGTCGTGGCCGACGATCACGGCGGTCGACTCGCCCAGTGCCTCGACCACGCCGACGCAGTCGCCGGCCAGGTGGATGATGCGGTAGGCCTCGACCTCCTCGGGCGCTTCGGAAGACCCATAGCCCCGGACATCGATGGCGGCCGCCCGGTAACCGGCGGCGGCGAGGGCCACGAGCTGGTGCCGCCACGAGTACCACGACTCGGGGAAGCCGTGGATGAACAGGACGAGGGGCCCCTCGCCCACCTCGGCCACGTGGATGCGCATGCCGTGGGCATCGACATCGTGGCGGCGAAGGCCGTCGATCTGCATCATGGTGGTCACCCTCCTAGGAGTCCTGGCGCCCCGGATCTTCGACCATGACGCCTCGCACCATCGTGGCGTGCGGAAGGGCCTCGGTCAGCAGCCGGGAACAACCGGATGCCGCAGCCGCCTCGACCACGAGGGCATCCCGGACCGAGAGGCCGTGTTCCTCGGCGGTGTCGGCGGCGGCGAGGACCAGGTCGGCGTCCATGCCGACCACGTGCAATTCGGCGAGGTCAGCGAGCGCCCGCCTGGCGGTCACCGGCGGAAGGGGACGGGCCAGGCGGGTGGTCACCAGGTCGGTGAACTCGGCGAGCACCTGGGCCGACACGACGAGCGCAGGACCGTCCACGCCGGGCACCACGCCGATAACCGCCCGTGCCGCCGCCTGCCGGAGCGGCTCGTCGTCGTCGAAGAGTCGGACGAGCACCGACGTGTCGAGGAAGGCGCCCCCGCTCACAGGGCACCTGCCACCGTGATGTCCCTGCCGCCCGACCCGGCGGCCGACGACACCGACAGGCCGACCAGTCGGCGCCGCGCCGCTGCGGCCCGATCACCCGCCGCGTAGGCGATCAGGAGGTCCCGGACGACGGCGTTGACCGATGTCCCCTGCTCGGCGGCGCGGACACGGGCCCGGCGGAGGAGGTCGTCGTCGACGGCAAGCGTGAGGTTGGCCATAGATCTATGTGTAGCACAGTTTACGTGGTACACATATCTCAATCACGTAAACTGGTCAGCGGAACCTCGGAATCACGTGCTCGCCGATGTTGCGAACCGTCTCGAGCATGGCCCACTGGGGCACGGTGCCCATCTGGTTCAGGAACAGGATCTCGTCGGCGCCTGCCTCGACGAGCCGCTCGACGTACCCGATGCAGTCGTCCACGGTGCCATAGGCGTGGTTGGGGTTGAGCAGCGACATTCCCGAATCAGAGAAGTCGACGGACACCATCTCGGCACCGATCCGGGTCGAGACGATCTCGGTGCCGTCGCCGGTGGTGGCAGTGCCGTCGATCCAGGAATCCGGATCGGGGAGGGGGTACGTCCCGTCAGCGGCCCAGTGGGCGATGGCCTCCAGGAAGAACCGTTGGCCACGCAGTCCGAGCCGACGGGCCTCAGCACCGTCCTCGAGTACGACGGCCGGACACAGGGCAGCCAGGTGCTCGTTGGGCGCATACCCCACCTGGTCCTCGAGCCGACGATCGGCGAACGCTGCGCGGTACACGTCGTTCTTGGCCGCCACCTCGTCGGGTCCGCCGAATCCCAGGACCAGCGCCCCGATGCCCCGCCCGCCGGCGTCGACCAAGGTGGCCGTGTTCGTGCACGCCTGGTACAGCGGCGGGTGCGGGTCCTGGAGCGGCTTGGGATGGACGGGCCGAGGGGGAACGTCGATGAACTCGCCGTGGTGTTCGACCACCTCCTCCACGAAGAACCGGGGAATGAGGCGCATCGCCTCGTCGATCATCGGGGGCAGCGCCTCGAGCTCGTAGCCGAACGTGCCGGCCTCCTGCTGCGTGGCGCCCTTGCCCATTCCAAAGTGGACCCGACCACCGGACAGGATGTCGAGGGTGGCGATCCGCTCCGCCACCTTCACCGGGTGGTTCATAAGCGGCGGCAGGCAGACGACCCCGTGGCCGAGCCCGATTCGGGTGGTGCGTCCGGCCAGGTAGGCGAGGAAGGTCTCGGGAGCGCTCATGTGCGCGTAGTGCGTGAGCGCGGTGTGCTCGACGGCCCAGACCACGTCGAATCCCAACTCCTCGGCGAGCAGCGACTGCTCGACGGTGTTGGCGAACACCTGCCGCTCGTTGGCCGGCGACGGGTCGGCCATCTGGGCCTCGTAGATCAGCGAGAATCTCACGGCCCCACTCTCGCGGCCGGAACGGGATGTCGTCGCATCGGCAGGCGAACCGATTGCCCGGCTGGCACACCCCGACCGCTCCTGTCGTAGGTTCGACGGTCGAAACCCGAACCAGTGAGGACCCCATGGCCATCGGACCCGGACTGCACATCGACGACCCCAGCAACGAAAGCCTCAACCTGGCCATGTCGGATGGGGCGCGACCCCTCTACGACGCCGTCGTCGACTTCATCGCCACCGAGGTTGAGCCGGTCACCCTCGAGTTCCACCGTTTGGGTGCAGTGCGCGACGACCACTGGGGCCACCACCCCGGCCAGCTCGACATCCTCGAAAAGCTCAAGGCCAAGGCCAGGGAGAAGGGGCTGTGGAACTTCTTCCTCCCCGACGCCGAGACCGGCGAGGGGCTCTCCAACCTCGACTACGCCTACATCGCCGCCGAGCTCGGCAAGAACCCGATCGCCTCGGAGAGTCTCAACTGCTCGGCGCCCGACACCGGCAACATGGAGGTGCTCGAGAGGGTCGGCACTCCGGAACAGAAGAAGCAGTGGCTCGAGCCGCTGCTCGCTGGCGAGATCCGCTCCGCCTACGCCATGACCGAGCCCGACCTGGCCTCCTCCGATGCCAAGAACATCGCCTGCCGGGCAGAGCGAGACGGTGACGAGTGGGTCATCAACGGCACCAAGTACTACATCTCGGGTGCCGGCGACCCCCGCTGCAAGATCATGATCACCATGGTCCAGACCAACCCCGACGGACCGCCCCACCGCCGCCAGTCACAGATCCTGGTACCAATCGACGCACCAGGCCTGACAATCGACCACCCGATGCACGTGTTCGGCAACGACGACGCACCCCACGGCCACATGCACCTGACCTTCGACGACTGCCGGGTCCCCTACGACAACATCCTCCTGGGCGAGGGCCGCGGCTTCGAGATCTCGCAGCTCCGGCTCGGACCCGGCCGCATCCACCACTGCATGCGCTCCATCGGCGCCGCCGAGCGTGCCATCGAGCTCATGGTCCGGCGAGGCCTCAGCCGACAGGCATTCGGCAAGCCCATCCTGAACCTGGGCAAGAACATGGAAGTGGTGTCCCGCGCCCGGATCGACATCGAGTCGATGCGCCTCATGGTCCTGCGAGCCGCCAGGGCGATGGACACCATGGGTAACGCCGAGGCCCGGGTCTGGATCAGCGCCGTCAAGGCGATGGTGCCCGAGAAGGTCTGCAGGATCATCGACGAGGCCATCCAGGTCCACGGCGCCACCGGCGTGTCCCAGTGGACGCCTCTCGCGCGGCTCTACACCAGTCAGCGCACACTCCGACTGGCCGACGGACCCGACGAGGTGCACCACTTCGTGGTCGCCCGCTTCGAGGCCGGCCGCTACGGCGACGGCCCCGGCGACGTCCCGATGCTCGACCACACCGGCCCGACCTTCACCAGCCCCTGAGCAAGGGGCCCGTCCCGAGGACAGTGCAGATACTGCGATGACCAACGACCCCCGATCACCCAAGGCCGCCGAAGCCCAGACGCGCACCGACCTCGATGCCTTCACCGCCTCACTGCCCCCCGACGACGGCAGCGACGCCGCCAACGTGGCCCGCGGCTTCATCGCCACCCGCGTTGAACCGGTCATCGAGAAACTGGTACCCAACCCGTGGATACCGATCAGTTGGGACCTCTCGAAGTCGGACTTCGTGCACGGCCCCTGCCCCGACACCGTCAACCCAGCGCTCTGGAGACAGGCCGGCTTCAACGCCCAACACGGCCTCTACGAGATCTGCGACGGCTTCTACCAGGTGCGCGGCTTCGACACCTCGAGCGTCACGTTCATCCGCGGCGACCGGGGCTGGATCGTGATCGACCCCCTGACCACCCGGGAGAGCGCCGCCGCCGCCTACGAGCTCGTCACCGAACACCTCGGCGAGCGCCTGGTGACGGCGGTGATCTACACCCACTCCCACCTGGACCACTACGGCGGGATCCTCGGCGTCGTCGACCAGGAGCGCCTCGACGCCGGCGAGGTCCCGATCGTGGCTCCGGAGGGCTTCCTGCACGAGGCCGTGGCGGAGAACGTGGTCGCTGCCCCCGTGATGGGGCGCCGAGCCATGTACCAGTTCGGGATGCTGCTGCCCTGGAGCGAACACCACCACGTCGACCAGGGGCTCGGCAAGGGTGTTTCGACCGGGTCCAGTGCGCTCGTCCCCCCAACGATCGACATCACCGAGACCGGCCAGGAACTGGTGCTCGACGGCGTCCGGATCGAGTTCCAGCTCACGCCGGAGTCCGAGGCGCCGGCCGAGATGCACTTCTACTTTCCGGACCACCGGGTCCTCTGCATGGCCGAGAACTGCACGACGACCATGCACAATGTCCTCACCCTGCGTGGTGCGCTCGTGCGCGACGCCCTGCTCTGGAGCCGCTACATCGACGAGGCCCTCGACCGTTGGGGCGACGAGGCTGAGGTGGTGTTCGCCAGCCACGGATGGCCTCACTGGGGTGAAGACGACGTGCGGGAGTACCTCGTCAACCAGCGCGACCTCTACCGCTGGCTCCACGACCAGGCCATGCGCCTAGCCAACCTGGGCTTCACGCCCAACGAGATCTCGGCCCGTATCGAGCTGCCACCCGGACTGTGGGCCGACTGGCGCTGCCACGGCTACTACGGCACCGTCAGCCACAACGTCCGCGCCGTCTACCAGCGCTACCTCGGCTGGTACGACGGCCACCCGTCCAGCCTCGACCCCTACGAGCCCACCGAGGCCGGCCGCCGTTACGTCGACTTCATGGGCGGCATGGACGAGCTGCTGGCCAAGGCCCGCAAGGCGTTCGAAGTCGGCGACCACCGTTGGGTCGCCGAGGTCCTTCGCCACGCCGTCTTCGCCGACCCCACCTGCGAGGAGGCGCGTTTGCTCCAGGCCGATGCCTTCGAGCAACTCGGCTACCGGGCCGAGTCAGGGCCATGGCGTGATGTCTACCTGACCGGCGCCCAGGAGCTCCGGCAGGGAACCTTGGCCGTGCCCGCCATCCAGCGACCGCGAACCGAAGTGGTCAGGGGAATGACGCTCCAGCAGGTGTTCGACCTGTTGGCGATCAGGGTCGACGGGCCGGCAGCGACGGCCATCGGCCACCTGGCCATCGACTGGCGGCTGCCCGACACCGACGAGGTGGCCCGGATCGAACTGTCGAACGGCACGCTCCACACCAAGCCGGGCCAGGCACACGCAGCCCCGAACGCCACCGTCACCTGCGATCGGGAGGCACTCGAGGAGATGGTCGCCACGGGCACCACCCTGGTCGATCTCGTCGACAGCGGCGTGGCCACGATCGACGGTGACGCCGCCCGGGTACTGGCCCTGTGGGACACCCTCACCGACTTCCCGCTCTTCTACGCCATCATCGAACCCTAGGCAACGGGCACGGTTCGCAGACGATGCGGAGCCCCTTGACACTGCCACGGGGGGTCACCATGCTGCCGCCGGATGCCGCTCAGTTCCCCAAGTGAACATGGGAAGCACATGACCGACACTGCAACCGGCACGGAAGCCGAACCAGGTCCCACACGTCGCGGCCGCGAAGTTCGCGCAAGGGCCCGCCGCACCCGAGTCCAAACCTGGCTCCCCGAACTCGAGCGCGACATCCCCTGGGTCGACCTCCTCACCCCCGAGCAGGTTCAGACGATCCACGACGCCAGCATGGACATCCTCGAGGAGGTCGGCATCGACTTCCGCTGCGACGAAGCTGCCGCCTCGTGGACGGCCGCCGGTGCGAAGGTCGACGGCCACCGGGTACGCATCGACCGCGAGCACCTCATGGACCTCATCGGGACTGCTCCGTCGTCGTACACGATGACCGCCCGCAACCCCGAACGCACGGTCACCGTCGGCGACGGGAAGCAGATCTTCACCCCGTCGTACGGCGCCCCCTACGTGCTCGGCCTCGACGGTGTGCGGCGCTCGGGCACGATCGAGGACTTCCGCAACTTCACGAAGCTCAACCACCTGTCGCCGGCACTGCACATGTCGGGGGGCGTCGTGTGCGAACCGATGGACATCGCCGTCCCCAAGCGGCACCTCTACATGACCGAGAGCCTGCTCCGGTACAGCGACAAGCCGTTCATGGGCGCCGTCACATCGAAGGAGAGGGCCGAGGACAGCCTCCACATGGCCGGCATCGTGTTCGGCCAGGACGAGGTGCGCGAGACCACCGTCATGACCTGCCTCGCCAACGGCAACACGCCGCTCGTGTGGGACCAGACGATGCTCGACAGCGTCCGGGTGTTCGCCGGCGCCAACCAGGCCACGCTGTTCAGCCCATTCGTGCTGGGTGGGGCGTCGACACCGGCCAGCACCGTGGGCGCAGTCATCCAGGTCAACATCGAGGCGCTCACCGGCGTGGCTTTCTCTCAGCTCGTGCGGGCCGGAGCCCCCGCCCTCTACGGCCAGTGGTTGGCAACGGTGTCGATGAAGACCGGCGCCCCCCAGGCAGGCACGCCCGAGATCTGCCACATGAACATGCTCACCGCCCAGATGGCCCGCCACTACCGGCTGCCGTCACGATGCAGCGGCTCGTGCACCAGTTCCAAGATGGTCGACGCCCAGGCCGGCTACGAGGCCGCCCGCAACATGTACGGCGTGCTCATGGCCGGCACCAACTTCGTGCTCTCGACCACCGGCTACCTCGAGAGCGCCATGTGCCAGAGCTACGCCAAGTGGGTTCTCGACAGCGAACAACTCGAGATGATGTACCGACTCAACAGCGGCCCGTCGTTCGACGACCTCGACGAGGTGCTCGCCACGATGCGCGAGGTGCCGCCGGGCGGCCACTTCCTCGGCACCGCCCACACGCTCGCCAACTTCCAGACAGCGTTCTCGATGCCCGAGATGATGAACAGCGACAACTACGAGCAGTGGCTGGCCGAGGGCGCACTCAGCGCCGAGGAGCGGGCAGTCGCCAAGTGCCGCCAGATGCTCGACGACTACGAGGAGCCCGCGCTGCCCGACGACGTGGCCGCCGAGCTCGAGGATTTCGTGGCGCGCCGCGACGCCGAGCTTCCCGACACCGTCCGCTGATCGAACCGAAGAGGAGACCGACATGACCACCAACGGCCGACTTCCGGAAGCGCCCCTGCTGCACGGCGTCTGCGCCGCGATGAGCAGCCCATTCGACGACTCGGGCGAGTCGCTCGACGAAGGCCGGCTGGGCGACCACATCGAGTACCTCGTCGACGCCGGGATCCACGGACTCGTCCTGGCCGCCGGCACCGGCGAGTTCGCCTTCCTGTCCACCGACGAGAAGCGCCGGATCTTCGAGGTCGGGATCGAACAGGTGGCCGGCCGAATCCCGGTCGTCTGCCAGACCTCGGCGATCACGACCGTCGCCGCCATCGAGAACTCCCGGGCAGCCATCGACCTGGGAGCCAACGCAGTGATGGTGCTGCCGCCCTACTTCGAGGGGCCCTTCGAGCGGGGAGTGCGCCACCACTACGAGAAGTTGGCGGCCTCCATCGACGCCCCGATCGTGCTCTACAACATCCCCGCCCAGACCGGCTTCGACATCACACCCGACCTGTACCGGAAACTCATCGCCGTCGAGAACATCGACTACATCAAGGACAGCACCGGCGACATGGTCCGCATCCAGCAACTGCTCGGCATCGGCGGCAACGTGCTTGCCGGAGCCGACCCGCTGGCGCCCTGGGCACTGCTGGCCGGCTGTCCCGGCTGGATCTGGGGAGCCGCCAACGTCATGCCCCACGAGTGCGTCCAGCTCTACGAGATGATCACCTCCGGCCGCCATTCAGAGGCGCTCGACCTGTGGGCCCGGATGCTGCCGGCCAACCTCTTCTTCTGGGACAACGGGGTCGAGGCCGAGTACAACTCGGCGGTCAAGACCGCCGCCAACATGGTCGGCCGTGCATTGGGTCCCTGTCGCCGTCCGGTGCTGCCGATGACCCGGCAGGGGCGGGTGGCCCTCCAGGCCGCCCTGTCGACGCTGCCGGTCAACCGGGTCGACCGGGAACGACTCGTGTACCGGGAATGGGACGACGAACGCGACTGGCTGGTCCGGATGACGGATCGGGCCGGTGTAGGAAGGAGCCACAGATGACGGACAGGAGCCCCCGATGACCATCGCCCTCGCCAACGCGGCCTCCCTGGCCGAGACCATCGCCCCGCCGACCCGGGCTGTCATCGGCGGACGAAGTGTCGAGGCCGCCAGTGGCAGGACCTTCACGTCTCTCAACCCCGCCACCGGACAGCCGTTCGCCGAGGTCGCCGAATGCGACGCCGAGGACGTCGACCGCGCCGTCGCCGCCGCTCGTACCGCCTTCGAGGACGGGCCGTGGGGGCGCCTCGCTCCGGCCGACCGCAAGTTGCTGCTGCTCCGGTTCGCCTCGCTGGTCGAGGCGCACACCGACGAGTTGGCCGTCATGGAGTCGCTCGAGGCCGGCAAGCCGATCAGCGACTGCGCCGGAGTCGACCTTCCCGACCTGGTGATGACGATGCGCTGGCACGCCGAGGCCTGCGACAAGATCTACGACCAGCTCTCGCCGTCCGGAAGCGGCTTCGTCGGCATGGTGGTGCGCGAGCCGATCGGCGTGGTCGGTGCCGTCCTGCCGTGGAACTACCCACTGATGATGGCCGGCTGGAAGATCGGGCCGATCCTGGCCGCCGGTAACACCTGCATCGTCAAGCCCGCCGAGCAGACCTCGACCACCACGATCCGGATCGCGGAGTTGGCCATCGAGGCCGGCATCCCCGACGGCGTCTTCAACGTGGTGCCGGGCTTCGGCGAGACCGCCGGCGCCGCAGTCGGCCTGCACCCCGATGTCGACTGCGTGGGGTTCACCGGCTCGACCGAGGTGGGACGCATGTTCCTCGAGTACTCGGCCCGCTCGAACCTCAAGGAGGTGCTCCTCGAGTGCGGCGGCAAGAGCCCCGTGATCGTGATGGCCGACGCCGACGACCTCGACCAGGCCGCCACGGGCATCTGCGAAGGCATCTTCTGGAACGCCGGCCAGAACTGCTCGGCCAACTCCCGGCTCATCGTGCACCGGTCGGTCGAGGAGGAGTTGTTGGAGCGCATCTCCGAGCGGAGCGGAGACTGGATGGTCGGCGACCCGCTGGTCCCCGAGACCACGGTCGGCTCGATGATCGAGGAGGCCCACATGGACAAGGTCCTGGGCCATATCTCCGACGCACACCAGTCCGGCTCGTCGTGCGTACTGGGCGGCAATCGGGTGCGCCAGGAGAGCGGCGGCTGGTTCGTCGAACCCACCGTCTTCACCGGCGTCGACCCCGACAGCCGCCTCGCCCGCGAGGAGGTGTTTGGTCCTGTCCTGGCCGTGACCTGCTTCGACTCGCCGGAAGAGGCGATCCGCATCGCCAACGACACCGACTACGGCCTGGCCGCCACGATCCACACCTCCGACCTGCGGACCGCCCACCTGGCAGCACGCGCCCTGCGGGCCGGCACCGTGTCCGTGAACTGCTACGGCGAGGGCGACATCACGACGCCGTTCGGCGGGTTCAAGCAGTCGGGGTTCGGCGGCCGGGACAAGTCCATCGCCGCCCACGAGCAGTACACCGAACTCAAGACCATCTGGATGGACCTCTCGTGAAGCGGGGCGCCTGATTGGGAGCGGTCACCCTTCTCCCCCGGTACGACCGCGACAACGGCTGGTTCGAGACCCTCCCGGAGCGGCCACCGACAGCCCCCCTGTCGGGTCGGGTCGATGCCGACGTGGTCGTGGTCGGTGCCGGCTTCACGGGCCTGGCCGCCGCACGCCGGCTCGGCGAGTTGAGGCCCGACGCCTCCATCGTGTTACTCGAGGCCGGACTGGTCGGCAACAACGCCGCCGGCCGCTCGTCGGGCTTCGCCATCGACCACGCCCACAACCTGCGGGCCATGGGGTTCGGCGACACGGCGGAGCACGAACGGCGCCAGATCGGCCTCAACCGGGCCGGGCAGGAGTACCTCGGATCGGCCGTGGCGGCGCACGGCATCGACTGCGGGTGGAAGTGGGCCGGCAAGACGCACGCCGCCTGCACCGCCAAGGGGATTCGCCACCTCGAGCACTTCGCCAACTCCCTCGACCGCATCGACGAGCCCTACGAGGTCTTCGACGAGGAGGCCACGGTCGACCGCCTGGGAATCGACTTCTACCGGCGCTCGCTGCACACACCCGGAACCGTCCAGATGCAGCCGGCGGCGCTGGTAGGCGGGTTGGCCGACCACCTCCCGGCCAACATCGCACTCCACGAGGAGTCACCGGTGACGGGCATCGATCTCGGGCCACCGCACGAACTCCACACCGAAGGCGGCACGGTTCGCACGCCGGAGCTGGTGCTCGCCAACAACGGCTTCGCCGAGGGGTTCGGCATCGCCCGGGGCCGCCTCATCCCGGTCATCACCTGGGGATCGATGACCCGCCCACTCACGCACGAAGAGTCGGCGTCGATCGGCGGCGACCGCACCTGGGGCGTCATCCCCGCCGACCCGTCGGGCACGACCGTGCGCCGCCTCGACGACGGGCGGATCCTCGTCCGCAACGTCTACAGCTACAGCCGGCGGTCCCGGATCGACGGCCGTGCGAGGGAGCGGGCCGGACGGGCGCATCGGCGGTCCTTCGAGCGGCGCTTCCCCGGGCTCGCCCAGGTGCCCTTCGAGTACACGTGGGGCGGCGCCCTCTCGATGGCCCGCAACGGCCAGCCGCTCTTCGGAAGGCTGGGCGACGGCCTCCTCGGCGCCCTCGTCCACAACGGCACGGGGATCAGTCGCGGCACCATCTGCGGCAGGCTCGTCGCCGAGATGGCCTGCGACGAGGGTTCGGACCTGCTCGACACGATGCTGGCCATGGGCAGGCCCAACCGGAACCTCCCGGCACCGGTCCTCGGCTGGGGTGTCAGGATGTACGCCCGTCGCCTGCAGTTGCAGGCCGGACGCGAGATGTAGGGGAAGGCAGCAATGGCACAGCGCGTCGCACTGATCACCGGGGCCACGTCGGGCATCGGCCGTGCCTGTGCGCTCCGCCTGGCCGCAGACGGGTTCGTCGTGGTCGTGGGCGGGCGCAGCGCCGAGCGGGCCGCCGAGGTGGTCGACGAGATCACCGCCGGCGGTGGCACGGCCACCACCGCCCTCGGTGACGTGGCCGAGTCGGGCTACGGCGATGCCGCCGTGGCCGCCACGGTCGCCGCACACGGCCGCCTGGACGTGCTGGTCAACGCCGCCGGCGTGATCACCCGCTCCGACGCTGAGGGCACGACCGACGACGAGTGGCACCGCGTCATGTCGACCAACGTCGACGGGCTGTTCCGGGCCAGCCGGGCGGCCCTGCCCGCCATCCGGGCGGCAGGCGGCGGAACGATCGTCAATATCAGCTCCACCAACGGTCTGGTCGGTGGGGCCGGCCTGGCCGCCTACTGCGCCTCGAAGGGGGCCGTCACGAACCTCACCCGGGCGATGGCCCTCGACCACGCCGCAGAGGGCATCCGGGTGAATGCCGTGTGCCCCGGGGCCGTCGACACCCGGATGCTCTATTCCGAGGGATCCGGCACGGTCGAAGAGGTCCGCGCCAACAACCTGCCCGACATCCCCGAGGGCCGCATCCCCGACGGGTCGGAGGTGGCCGAGTTGGTGGCCTTCCTCGCCGACGATCGGTCCCGCCACATCACCGGCGCCAACATCTCGATCGACGGGGGGTACACGGCGAGGTGAGCAGCCACGACGACCGGGCACAGGGCCCCATGCAGGGCCGCATCGCCGTCGTCACAGGCGGCGCCCGGGGCATCGGCCGGGCGATCGTGGACCGCTTCACCGCCGAAGGGGCCACGGTCGTGATCGGCGACCTCACCGACCCCGGCGAGGTCGGCTCCGGCATCGACGTTGCCGGACGCCACGAGTGGGTGCCCCTCGACGTCACCGACGAGACCTCCGTGCTCGAGTTCGCCCAGTCGGTCGAAGCCGGGCACGGCGGCGTCGACGTGCTGGTCAACAACGCCGGGATCATGGCGGAACGGTCGATCACCGAGGAGTCGCTGGCCGAGTGGGACCTCACCATGGCGGTGAACCTGCGCGGCCCGTTCCTCATGGCCAAGCACCTCGTCCCCCTCATGGAGGGCCGGGAGGACGCTTCGATCATCAACATGGGCTCGATCGAGGGCCTGGCCGCCAACGGCCTGCACGCCGCCTACGCCACCTCCAAGGGCGGCGTCCACTCCCTTACCCGCGCCCTCGCCGTCGACCTGGGCCCCATCGGGATCCGCTGCAACGCCATCGCCCCGGGCTGGATCGACACCGACCTGAACCGGTCCTACGTCGAACGCCACCCCGACCGCGACCAGGTGGTCGCCGACCTGGCACGCCTGCACCCGATCGCACGGATCGGCGAACCCGCCGACGTGGCGGCCACGGCCTTCTGGCTGGCCTCGGCCGACGCCGGCTTCGTGACCGGCCAGGTCATCCAGGTCGAGGGGGGCCGCACCGTCCGCCTGTCGCTCCCGACGGCGCTCGAACCCTGACGATTCAGGCGTCGAGCAGTACGGGGACGTCGGCAAAGGAATCCGGCACCACGTCCGGGGTGCCGGAGGCCGACGCCACGGCCTCGGGCAGGTACTTGCCGGTGTGCACCAGCACGCCGGTGAGGCCGCAGCGCTGGGCGGCCAGGACGTCGTTCTCGATGTCGATCAGCAGCCTCTCGATCGCCACGTTCATCCTCCTTCGGCGCCCACTAGGTTCCCGAAGCGATGGAGCGTCCGGCTGATGGCCTGCTCCCGAAGGTACCAACGCAGCTCGAGGCGGCCGGAGGCCGTCACGGCCTCGTCGACCAGGTCGACCTCGGCGGCGATGGCAGCCCGACGAACGTCGTCGGCGAGGGTGCCGACGACACGGATGCGACCGAACCGGTGGTCGGACAGCGAGGCGGCGAAGGCGGCATCATCCTCGTCGGCCATTCGACTCACCCGCGGCTTGATGCCGCAGCGCCGGGCGGCGGCGAGCACACGGGCGACCTCGGCGTCGGTGGCGCCATCGCCGATGCGGACGATCACGTCCGGGTGTGGCCGGTAGCGGAGCACGTTGGCCTCGCAGGACAGGCCGCTGGGGTCGTGCCCGACGCCGTAGTGCTCGGCCCACCAGCGATCGTCGTCGGACACGTGGCCAGCCAGGTCGGCGGCCACTCCGATCGGCCGCCAGGTGCCGAGTTGGAGCAGGTAGTCGTAGCCGCCGGCCTTGGCGCCGGGTCCGATCGAGGAGCGCTTCCAGCCGCCGAAGGGCTGGCGCCGGACGATGGCGCCGGTGATCGGTCGGTTGACGTAGGCGTTGCCAACCTCGACCCGTTCGAGCCAGTGGTCGACCTGCGCAGGGTCGAGTGTGTGGATGCCGCCGGTGAGGCCGTAGTCGACGGCGTTCTGGAGGTCGATGGCGGTGTCGAGGTCGGGAGCGGCCATCAGGCCGAGCACGGGGCCGAAGCACTCGATGTGGTGGAAGGCCGAACCGGACGCCACGCCGGCCTTGATGCCCGGGGTCCAGCAACGACCCTCGTCGTCGAGTCGGCGGGGCTCGAGGAGCCAGTGCTCGCCGGGGGCGAGGGTGGTGAGGGCGTCGGCCAGCTTCCCGGTGGCAGGACCGATCAGCGGCCCGAAGGTGGTCGCCGGGTCGGTGGCGGGGCCGACGACCAGTGAGGCGGCGGCGTCGACAACCTGCCGGAGGAACCGTTCGTCGTTGGCGACGCTGTCGACGAGAATCCCGAGGCTGGCGGCCGAACACTTCTGGCCCTGGTGGCAGAAGGCGGACCGCACCAGGTCGGCGGCGGCGAGGTCCAGGTCGGCGCTGGGGGTGACGACCAGGGCGTTCTTGCCGCTGGTCTCGGCGAAGAGTCGCAGGTCGGGCCTCCATGAACGGAACAGGTCGGCCGTCTCGACACCTCCCGTGAGGATGACACCGTCGGCGGTGGTGACGAGGCGCCGCTTCACGTCGGCGTCAGCCGTGTGGACGAAGCGGAGCAGGTCGGTGGGCACGCCGGCGGCCCAGCAGGCTTCGGCCACGATCTCGGCACACCGTCGGGTCCGGGACGCCGGCTTGAAGACGACGCCATTGCCGGCGGCGAGGGCGGCGACCACACCCCCGCATGGGATGGCGACCGGGAAGTTCCACGGCGGGACGACGGCGACGACGCCGAGCGGCGTGAACTCGGCAGCGGCAACTCGCTCGAGTTCGAGGCAGCGCTCGGCGTACCAGCGGGCGAAGTCGACAGCCTCGCTGACCTCCGGGTCGGCCTCTGGAAGGGTCTTGCCGGCCTCGTGCGCCATGGTCACGAGCAGGTCGTCGTGGCGGGCCATGAGTTCATCGGCCACCCGGCGCAGGACCTGGCGGCGCTCGGACGCCGGTCGGGCCGACCAGGCCACCTGTGCAGCTCGCACCCCGGCGACCGTGGCGTCGATCTCGGCCACCGAGGTGGTGGCCGACGTCGCCGTCGGCGCGGGTCGTCGGTCGGACAGCGACGCCAACCACGTCCGGGTCGAGGCCATCGAGGGGTCGGTGTCGGGCTGGTTGGCGAAGCCGATCTCCGGTACCTCGACGAGTTCGGCCCCGCGGCGGGGTGCCGTGCCGACGGCCCAGCGCATGGTCACGGACTCGCGGAAGCGGTCGGCCTGTTCGGCGAACTCCGGCGTTCCGGGTCGGAGCGTGAAGAGGTGGTGGAGGAAGTTCTCGGGAGCGGCGTTCTCCTCGAGGCGTCGAAACAGGTAACTGATCGCCACGTCGAAGTCGGCCCGCCCGACGATGGGCGTGTAGAGCAGCAGGCCGTCGGAGGCGTCGCGCACCGAGCGCGCCTGGGCCGGTGCCATGCCCTGGAGCATCTCCAACTCGATCCGGTCGGCGACGCCCCGTTGTTCGGCCAGCAGGTGGGTCCAGGCCACGTCGAAGAGGTTGTGGCTGGCGAGGCCGATGCGCACGGCGTCGGCGTGTCCGGGACGCAGCGCCCAGTCGACGCAGCGCTTGTAGTTGGCGTCGACCTCGGCCTTGGTGGTGTAGGGCGCCTGGGCCCAGCCGTGAACCTCGGCCTCGACCCGTTCCATCGCCAGGTTGGCGCCCTTGACCAGGCGGACCTTGATCTCGGCCCCTCCCGTTGCACGGCGTAGTTGCGCCCACTCGGTGAGCCGTCGCAGGGCATCGAAGGAGTCGGGCAGGTAGGCCTGCAGGACGATCCCGGCCTCGAGGCCGGACAGGTCAGACTCGTCGAGCAACTCGGTGAACGCCCGGATGGTGAGCTCGAGGTCCCGGTACTCCTCCATGTCGAGGTTCACGAATGTGGGCGGCGACGTGTCCGACGCTCGCCGGTAGAGCACCCGGAGTCGGTCCTTGATGCGCCCGAGGGTGTGGTCGAAGGCCCAGAGGTTGATCTGGCTGGCGATGGCCGAGACCTTGATCGACACGTAGTCGACCTCGGGGTCCTCGATCAGCCGGAGGGTCTCCTCGAAGCGTCGCTCGGCCTCCCGGTCCCCGAGCACGGCCTCGCCCAGCAGGTTGACGTTGAGGGCGAAACCCTCTGATCGGCGCTCGGCGTGGTGGGCTCGACGCTTCTCGGGCTCGGCATCCACGACGAGGTGGCCGACCATGCCGCGCATCCGGCGCCGGGCCAGTGGGATGACCAGGGACGGCAGCAGCGGAGCGAGGCGGGCGCCGATGCGGAGGGCCAACCTGTCGAATGGTCCGAGAAAACCGGGAAGTTCGCCGGCGGCGACGAGGCAGGCCAGTTCGCGGGCGGCCGCCCGGTCATCGCGGTGGCGGGCCACACGGTCGACGAAGCGCATCGTGAAGGCCACCCCGTCGGGGTCGGCGACGAGTCGGGCGAGTCGGTCCCCGAGGGCCCGTTCGCCGCGGGTCTCGTCGGCGGTGGCCAGGTTGATCCAGCGGGTTGCGAGGGCGACGGCGTCTTCGACGAGTCGGTCGGCCGCATCAGCGGCGTCGATGCCGAGAGGGGCGCCTTCCGGCGAAGACGCAGCGGTCGTCTCGGGCATGTCCACAGTCTGAGGGAGCGGCCGCCCAGCGTCTTGTACGATCGGGGCCCTGATGACGTCCGAATCGGACAATTCAGCCCTGCCCGCCCCTGATCACGGGTCGACCGGGGCGATCCAGCCCCTGCTGGAACTCTTCGACTCGCTGCCCCAAGTCATGTTCTGCATGAAGGGCGTCGACGGTCGCTACCTCGCCGTGAACGATGCCTTCGTCCGCAGGTCGGGTCGCCGGTCGAAGCGCGACGTCCTCGGCGCACGGGCGACCGACCTCTTCCCTGCACCCCTGGGGGAGCGCTACGAGGAGCAGGACGGCAACGTCTTCTCCAGCGGTGAGCCCCTCCGGGACGAACTCGAGTTGATCCGGCGACCTGACGGCTCGTTCGGCTGGTACCTCACGGTGAAGTTGCCGATCGAGGAGGACGGCGAGGTCACGGCACTGGTGAGTGTGAGTCGCGACCTCGCGACTCCCAGCGACGAGAGGATCGCCCTCGAGGCTCTGACCCGAGTCGTGGAACTCGTCCAGGCCCACCTCGACGAGCCGCTTCGGGTGGCCGACCTGGCCGAGGCGGCCGGCTGCTCCGAGGCGCAACTCGAGCGCCGGATGAAGAAGGTGTTCGGCCTGACAGCCACGCAGTACGTCCTGCGTGTCCGTGTGGAACGGGCCACAGAGATGCTCACCGGCACCGACGACCCGATCGCCATGATCGCCGCCGCCTGCGGGTTCTACGACCAGGCCGGCCTCACGAGGCAGTTTGCCCGGCTTGCCGGCGAGACCCCCGCCCGCTTCCGGGCGTCGCATTCGGGCTGACCGGCGGTCAGTCGCCGAGGCCGTCCCGGATCTCGTCGCCGTGCTGGTCGTTGCGGGGCGGTGGGCGCCGGACGCTGGGAGGAGTGGCGGAGAGCCCCATCGGCGAGCGCACCGAGCGGAAGGCTCCGTCGCCCTCGCCGAGCGCGTCCACCGGGTCCAGCCCGAGCGCTTCGGCGGTGGCGAACGCCGAACGGACGTCGTTGATCGGACCGGCCGGGATGCCGGCAGCCTGCAGTCGCCCAACCCACTCCTCGACGGAACCGTCGACCAGGACCGCTTCGACCTCGGTGGCGAGCGCTTCGACGTTGGCGACACGGCCCTCGTTGTCTGCGAACCTCGGGTCGTCGCACCATTCGGGTCGTCCGAGCACGTCGGCGAAGCGCTCCCAGAGCACGGGGCTGGCGGCCGCCACGGCAACCATCCCGTCGGCGGCGCGGTAGGGCTCGTACGGGGCGATGGAGGGGTGCCGGTTGCCGTGCCGGCCGGGGTCGACGTCGGCGGCGACGTGGGCGCTTCCCACGTTGAGCAGCCCGGCCAGTGCCGACTGCATGAGGGAGACCTCGACATGCTGGCCGAGGCCCGTCTCGCGCCGTTCTTCGAGGGCGGCGAGGATGCCGATGGCTGCGTAGAGGCCGGTGAGCTTGTCGACCACGGCCGATCCGACCTTGGAGGGTTCGCCGTCGACCTCGCCAGTGACGTGCATGAGCCCGCTCATGGCCTGGATGAGGAAGTCGTAGCCGGCCAGGTCGCCTCCGGGACCGGAACTGCCGAAGCCGGTGATCGAGCAGGTGATGATCGACGGCTGTTCGGCGGCCAGCGACTCACGGTCGAGATCGAAGCGCCCCATCGTGCCTGGTCGGAAGTTGTCGACCACGACGTCGGCGCCCAGGGCTATCCGTCGGGCCACCGCGAGGTCGTCCGGCCGGCCCAGGTCGAGGGCGATGGAGCGCTTGTTGCGGTTGAGGGTCAGGAAATAGGTGCTGGTCGGGCCGTCGCCGTCGTCCCACCATGGCGGGCCCCACGTGCGGGTGTCATCGCCGACCCCGGGTTGTTCGACCTTGACGACGTCGGCGCCGAGGTCGCCAAGCACCATCGTG
>Ga0066372_10000069_pt1 | contig 32600 bp, 31 predicted proteins | sample Knorr_S15_td_250_FD_77011 | JGI IMG/M metagenome (GOLD analysis project Ga0066372, IMG submission 77011) | Marine microbial communities from Southern Atlantic Ocean transect - Knorr_S15_td_250_ad_251m_LV_A | ecosystem: Environmental > Aquatic > Marine > Oceanic | place: Southern Atlantic ocean... | reverse complement strand
TTAAAGTTACTGTGTAGAGATAAAAATATATCTGTCGGGGCTGGTAAAATGTATATAGGTATATTGGAGGAATATACAAAAATTTCCCAAATAGCTAATAGAACTATCAGCGCAACAATTGGAGCCAAATAATTAGATATATTCTTCAAGAATTTTTCTCCCTTGCCAAAAGATTATATACTGTCTTATTTAGATCTAAGAGTTGCTGTGAGTTTCTGAAATCTTGGTCAAAATTCTCCTTAAATATTTTCTTGTCCGAAATAATTTTACCCGGCCCCCTTGATAAAACAATTACTCTCTCAGATAAATAAACCGCCTCATTTACTGAATGTGTAACAAGTAAAATAGTAAATTTTCCTCTCTTCCAAATTTTTAACAAATCTTCTTCGAGTTTTCTTCTTGTAATTTCATCTAAAGCTGCAAATGGCTCATCAAGCAACAAAAGATCACAATCCGTAACCATCGACCTAGCCAAAGAAACACGCATTTTTTGTCCTCCGGATAATTCCCCAGGAAATGAATTTTCTTTTCCTTCTAAGCCAACTTTCTTGATCCATTCTGCTGCTTTTTTTGTAGATATATTTCTTCTCACTCCATTTAATTCTAAGGGAAGAATTATATTATCAAGTACATTCCTCCAAGGCATGAGTGTGGCATCTTGGAAAACGAAACCGATAGATGGAGGTTTATTGTTTTTATAACTAATTTCTCCTCTGGACGGTCTAATTAATTTTGATGCTAACCTCAAGATTGTTGACTTCCCTGAGCCAGAAGGACCCAATATAGAAATAAACTCACCTTCTTCCACATCTATGCTTATGTCAGCTAAAACTGATTTATCATAATTTTTAAAAACGTTAGTGAATTTTAACATTAGTTATTATCTTCATTTAAAAAATCTAAAGTAAAAGCATCTTCCCAATTAAGATCTTTCTCGTAGACACCATTTTCTGACATAATCTTAAAAAAATCATTCCATATCTTTTTTTCCATTAACCCTACATCCCTCTTGAGAGCGTCATTTGATATTAGATTGTATTGACGTATTTTTTCAATTGCTTGTAATAAGATTTCTTCAGTCATTTCTCTATTCTCTCTCATAATAAGCTGATTTCCTTTATAGGGATTATCATAGATATAGCTTTTCCATCCTTCTATACTTGCTTCCACAAAACCTTTAACGGCGTTGGGTCTTTTCTTAATTATTTCTCCACTTGCTAAAATCATTGCTCCATAACTTGGATACCCATAATCTGCGAGAAGAAATATCTTCGGCAATCTCCCTAATTCTTTTTCAACTAAGTAAGGTTCAGATGTGAGATAGCCCTGTTGAATAGCTTCTTTATTGATTATAAAAGGCGCTAAGCTAAAAGTTTTCTTCCTAATTTGATTATCAGAAAAAGAATATTTTGATTTCAACCATAACCAAAAAGCTCCAATACTTGCTTCTGAAATCATGATGGGTTTATTTTGCATATCCTCAATTATCTCTACAGATGATGAAGGATGAGTCATGATAATTTGTGGGTCTTTTTGAAATGAAGCCATAACGGCTTTACCAGGTAAACCATTAGCAACCATATTCAGAGGAATAAAACTATTAGAACCAATGCCAAAATCTACTTCTCCGAAAGCCAATAATCGTGGTATATTAACGCCAGCATTTCCTTGAATAATCTTAACCCTTAGCCCCTTTTCTTCATATAACCCTAAGGCTAAAGCTTGGTAAAAACCTCCTTGTTCGGCTTGTGCCCTCCAATCCGTGGCAAATCGAATATCTAATAATTCTTCAGACTTGCAAAGAGGGTTTGTTAATAGAGATAAGAAAAAAAATGTAAATAAAGCCTTTTTCACAAAATTACTCCTTGTCGGGACCAATGATGATTGTAGGTACAGAAAGAGGTGCATCTTTAATTGTGGACACTAATGTACCTTCTTTACGACCTTTTCTTATTGGTGAAATGTTAAATCCTCTTTTGGACAACCTTTTGTGGTTAAGGCTTATTGAATCACAATGCCATCCAATTCCTGAATAAGAATTTTTATCTATCTTTGTGTCTTCCACAATTTCAATCGTGACACCTCCTATTCTAAAAAATATCATGCGAATTTTTCCCTGTCCAAAATCAAATTCTTGATCCAACGCCAATCTAACGCCTAGCTTACTTTCAAACAATTCTTTAAGGCTTTCCATTTCGTATGAATAAACAACTACTTGATTGATTTTGGTTATTACATCTTCACCATTATCACGAATCTGTATTTCTGAAGCTTCAGAAATTAAGATTCTAAGATCACAAGTCTTATTTATTGGGAAAGAAAAGAACCTTATTTCTTGTTTAACTTTATCTCTATCTTCATAAAATCCGGAATTGATCTTGGAGGGATTCAAACCTAATTCAGAGAATTTTTTATAATCATTTAAAAAATCATTTGAACCAAGACAGATTGCAAAAATAGATTCATTTTTATGTTCACATTCAAAAGAGTTCTCATAGACATTTTTTTCATCTGCAATAATTGATAACAGATGCACTTCAGAATTTAGGAACTCATATACACTGCTTTTAAAACCCAGTTCGGGAATATTTAAATTTGAAGTCTCTTTAAATCCTAAAAAAGAAGAAATGTTTATACTGTCCTCTTCTAGGTCCTTGGACAAAATCATAATATTTTTGAATTGTGTTAGCACGAGATTATATTATTACTTTAAAGTAGTCGTTGTATTGTTTTTCTTTAATAAAAATAAAGCTATTGGTAAGCTTATATCATGAACAAAGACATCATTAAAAAAATTATAGCAATCATTGGTAATAAAAATATTCTTCTAGATGAGGATGAAAAGAATAAATATTTATCAGAGTGGAGAGGACGTTATAAGGGCAAAGCTTTGGCCGTAATCAAACCTAATTCTACTTCCGAGATATCTAGAATTATGCGGTTATTCCATAAAGAAAATATTAAGGTCATCCCCCAAGGTGGAAATACCGGCTTAGTTGGCGGTCAAATATCATTTGATGAAAATCATATTGTGTTGTCTATGGAAAGATTAAATAATATTAGAGAAATAAACATATTAAATAATTCCATCACAGCTGAATCTGGAGTTCTTCTTTCTATCATTCATAATATTTGTGATGAAAACAATATTCTTTTTCCTTTATCTCTAGCATCTGAAGGAAGTTGTACTATAGGAGGAAATATAGCAACTAATGCTGGTGGCGTTGCCGTATTATATTATGGCAATATGCGCGATTTAACATTGGGATTAGAAGTAGTCTTGTCGGATGGCACCATATTGGATGGTCTCAAATCCCTAAAAAAGGACAATACCGGTTATTCATTGAAAGATTTGTTTGTAGGGTCAGAGGGAACTCTAGGTATTGTCACTGCTGCAACGCTCAAAACCTTCCCAAAACCCGATGACAAATTTACTTTACTTTGTAATACTAAAAACCCCTTATCTGCAGTCAAGCTCATGAGATTTATTCAATCTAAAATTATTACTCCTCTAACCGCCTTCGAATTAATGAATAAGAATTCCGTTGAACTAGTAATTAGACATATAAAAGGGGCTAAATTACCAATAAAGACAAAAGAAAATTGGTATGTTTTACTTGAGTTTTCGAAGATCGGGGAGTCAGTTGATCCTGTTAACGAAATACAAGATAATTTAAATATCGCAAGAAATATTGGTCTTTTATCCGATGTAGTTTTTTCCAATTCATTAAAACAATCAGAGGAACTGTGGAGTTTAAGAGATAATATTTCAGAATCACAAAAAATGGAAGGAGCGAGCATAAAGAACGATATTTCAGTTCCTATATCTTCCATTCAAAAGTTTATTAATTCAGCAAATAAAATAGTAGAAGAGTGCATCCCTAACTCTAAATGTATTACTTTTGGACACATTGGTGATGGGAACATTCACTATAATATCTCACAACCTCAGGATATGAATAGTGAAGATTTCTATGCTTTAGAAAAAGAGTTAAGAGATAAGATTCTGAATCTTGTTATTAAATACAAGGGTTCATTTAGTGCTGAACACGGGATCGGTATTGCCCGTAAAAGCGATGCACTAAAATATAAAGAAAAAGAAATTAAGGTAATGCAAAGTATCAAAAGATCTTTGGACCCTAAGAATATTTTAAATCCCAATAAAATTTTTGATTAAGATCTATTTCACTTACCTAAGGGAACACCTGGTAAATATTTCGATTGGCGAATAGTTAATGATGTTTTAACGCTCGCCACATTAGGAGCAGAAGTTAGTTCGTTGGTAAGAAAACTTTGAAAACTTGATAAATCAGGAGCAACACATTTTAAAATAAAGTCTATTTCTCCATTTAACATATGACATTCTCTAACGTAGTCTAGTTGCGATATCCTTTCCTCAAAGGCAATGAGATCACTCTCCGCCTGATTATGCAAACCAACCATTGCAAAGACAGTTACTTCGAATCCTAATTTAGGGGGATCTAATTCGGCGTGATAACCTTTGATGAATCCTGAATTCTCAAGAGACCTTACTCTTCTAAGGCATGGGGGAGCAGAAAGATCAATATAATCTGCTAAGTCAACATTACTAGTTCTGCCATTTTCTTGCAGTTTATCTAAAATTTTAATATCTATGAAATCTAATGTATTTCGATTCATGAAATTTATGTTATAGATTATACTACAAACGCGCAAGATTATTACAAAGAATTATAAAAAATATGGAAAATTCTCTACGACATAAATGCTGGATTTTATCTTCAGGTCTAACCGGTTCTGAAAATCAATGTTTGGGCATTGCTGAAAGGTTAGATGTGGACATTGAAATTATAAAGATAAAACCTTCAATAATTTTGTACCTATTATCACCTTGGGGAACTCCTGTTTCAAGCAAAACGCTTCTTCCTCCTTGGCCAAAACTTGCTATTTCTGCTGGAAGGAGAACTATACCTTATCTAAAATACATCAAAAAAAAATCTCAAGGCAAATGCAAAACAGTCTATTTGCAAGACCCAAAAATTAACTCGGAGTCTTTTGATATAGTTTGGGCTCCAAGTCATGATAAGATCACTGGTCCTAATGTTATCAAAACTGTTACTTCACCTAGCCGGGTCTCAAAAAAAAATCTTGAGGATAGTGTAAGTGCATGGAAGGAAGAATTTTCTGGTTTACCGAGACCCTTAATAGCTATTCTAGTCGGAGGTAAAAGTAGGGCTTTTGTTTATAATAAAAAAGAGTGCAGGAATGTACTAAATGCAATAGAAAAAGTAATAGATGAAGGAGGCACGCCATTAATTACCACCTCAAGACGTACACCAGAAAGACTCTCTACTCAAATTAAAGAAATTATCAAAGACAAACCTCATTTTTATTATGACAATTTGGGAAAAAATCCTTATTTCGCATTTTTAAGATTTTCTGATGTAATTGTTTGTACACCTGACTCAGCCAATATGATTAGCGAAGCTTTATCTGTTCCAAAACCTACATACATTATAAAAATGAAAACCAGATCAAAAAGATTCAAGAATTTTATAGAATCTCTAAAAAATAGCGGGCATATAAGAGAGTTTGAAGGAAAATTGGACAAATTTCAATGCAGTCAACTCAACCCTACCAAAGAAATAGCAGATCTTATTAATAAGGAATTTTCTTTTTAAGAACTAATTAGTTGATTTGTTAATAAGCGAATCCCATATAAAGTACATACAAATTAGATAAAGATTTAGCTATGCAAGAGAAGAAACATTCTAGGTTAATTATATTGGGATCAGGACCTGCGGGTTATACGGCAGCAATTTATGCCTCAAGAGCTATGCTAGAACCTACCCTATTAACGGGAATTGAACCCGGTGGGCAAATGACAATCACGACTGATGTGGAAAATTACCCAGGTTTTTCGGAAATAATACAAGGTCCCTGGCTTATGGAGCAGATGAAAGAGCAAGCAGCAAATGTTGGTACTGAGGTAGTTTTTGACACCATTGTAAAAGTTAATTTGTCAGATAAACCATTTGAACTTGTTTCTGATTCTGGATCAGAATATACATGCGACGCGTTAATCATTTCAACAGGAGCACAAGCAAAGTGGTTAGGTTTAGATTCTGAAGAAAAATTTAAAGGTTACGGAGTGTCTGCTTGCGCAACTTGTGATGGCTTCTTTTTTAAAGATAAAAGAGTTTTAGTTATAGGGGGTGGAAACACAGCAGCAGAAGAAGCATTATTCTTAACAAACTTTGCTTCCAAAGTTACTCTTATCCATAGAAGAGATAGCTTAAGATCAGAAAAGATTTTGCAGGAAAGATTATTCATAAATGAAAAGATAGAAATAATGTGGAATTCGGAAATCAAAGAAGTTATTGGAAAGGACGAACCTCTACTAGTAGAGGGTGCTATTATAAATGACAAAGTAACTGACCAAAACAAAAAGATAGATGCTGATGGGATTTTTATAGCGATAGGGCACAGTCCTTCCTCTCAAATATTTAAAGATCAATTGGAAATTAATCAAAATGGATATATCAACACCAAACCAGACTCTACGGTAACTTCTATTGAAGGTGTTTTTGCTGCAGGTGATGTAACTGATGAAAAATACAGGCAAGCAGTTACTGCTGCAGGAATGGGATGCATGGCCGCCCTTGAAGCCGAAGATTATTTATCTAAATAATAAAATCTTTTAATAGAAATGAGAATCCCTTTAAGAATTTAGTGATTAGAAGGAGATGGTTCTGAACAAGATCTCGTATATGAGTCAAAATGCTATTAATCTTATGAATGTTGATAGCTGTATTTTAGATGCTTCATGTGTGTTGAAAGAATTAATTGAGAATTCAATAGATGCATGCGCAAGTGAAATAACTATAAAGATAGAAAAAGAAGGCTTACAACTTATTCAGATTGTTGATAATGGTAAGGGAATGTCATCACAGGATATGTTATTATCAATTGAAAAACATACATCTTCTATAAATAATGAGAAAGATGAATTGGAAAAATCTAAAAGTTTGGGGTTTAGGGGACTTGCCCTTCAACAAATCTGCAAACTTGGTCAGACAGAAATCACCAGCAGACAAAAACATCGCTCTAGAGGATCTTATTTAAGACTAACAGATGGAAAATACGAACCAGTTAAGGAATGTTATTCTGAGATTGGCACTAAAATAATAATTAGGAATCTTTTTTATAACTCACCAAGTCATAAAGAAACTTCTACATCTGGAAAACAAGAATTAACCAAAATCATAAAGGTCATTAATCGATACGCTATTGGGTATCCCTTCATAGGTTTCAAAACTTCTATAGATGGGAAAAAAGATTTTATTTTTGAAAAAGAATCAAAAGAAACAATTAATCCTTTATTTTCAAGGATAAAGAAAATCCATGGCAAGAAAATATCTGAAGATATAATTTATTATAATGGTGAGAAAGGTGAAATAACATTCAATTTGTTTTACTCAAATAAGCTAAGTCTGTTCAAAACTGAAAGAAATCAGTTTTATTATATAAACAACAGACCTTTCTTTAACGAGAAGGTTCAAGAGATATTAAATAAAATCTACAGTGATACTTTTTCAACTTCTCGATATCCAGCTTTTTTTCTATTCATCTCTTTACCGAATTCAGAAATCAATTATAGGTTGGATGCAAATAAGTTTAATATTCACTTTCATAATGAAAAAGAGACGCTTGAAAAACTAACAAATTTTCTTAATGAAGCATTTCATGGTAATCAAAAAATTAACAAAAATGATGAAAAAAAGGAAATTATATTAAATGGTTCATTTGTTAATTTTCACAAGAGTTTTATATTGGAACAAACTAATTCGGGAATCTCTATAACAGATACAGAAAAGAATAAAAAAATAGAAATCAGCATAGAAAGCCTAATTAAACTTTTTGAGTGAAACTCTAATTTAAAGGCTTAGAGCCACTATTTAATATCTGGGCTTTCACAGATTCATCAGCATCCTCTACATCTCTCATTTCGGAATCTAGAACTTCTCTAATATTAGGAATTGACTCCCCTACCCCAGATCCAGTCATGACATTAAGCTCACTTGTACTAAATTGATTAGAAGCCGAAGAATTACCAAATAAGATAGCTTGCAGTTCTCTGCTAGATTGTTGAGGCTCTGGTCGTACTTCACCTTCTGCTGGAGGACGTAAATTATACTCAGGAGGAATGATGAGCGGAGGTTTAGTTAAAATTGTAAACTCATCAGGAGGCATTTTATTGGTTCCAAGAACTTTAGCTAGCTCACTTCCGCAACCCATTAATGAAATTGAAACAATTGATAGAACTAGAATTGTATGAAACTTAGTAAACATTTGTATAACCTCACTTAACTTATGTAAATCTTTCCATCAAAATTTTAATTAGAAACAAAATAACTCCAAAAATTATAAATACATCAGCTATATTAAAAATATACCAATAATATCCATAAGCATGAAGAGAAATAAAATCAATAACTCCACCATAAAGAACCCTATCAAGGATATTACCCAAAGCTCCACCTGTTATAAAAGAAATTGAAATGTTAACAAGTCTAGAAGTTGAATCTTTCATCCATATCAGAAGAAAAGCAACTATAAGTACTGAAACAATTATCAAGAGCCATTTCTGAAAACTACTTTCTCCTCCCAAAAGACCGTAAGATATCCCTGTATTGAAGACTAAAAAAATATCTAAAAAAGGATTAACAAATATTCTTTCTAAATTATCTTCTTCAAAGATAGATAAAATTTCATTTTTAGAGACACGATCGATAACAAAAGCAATTAACGAAAGCACAAATACGAACAAATAATTCTTAAGATTTGTTTTCACTAATTTCCCTCATTACATCTGCATCTCTTATACTAAGATCTGGATAATCTGGGTCGGAGCCTACCTCGGGTAATATTTTCCAAGATCTTTGGCATTTCTTTCCGACCGCTAAGTCAATTAGAACTGAAACAAAAGGAAAATCATCAAGTCTAAAAGAATCTTTTTGACCATCTCCGTTAATTATTGACGCTTGAGAAGTAATGAATATTTCATCGGTGTTTACACTAGAAAGAATATTGAAGTGATCTTTATCGGAAATATAAACTTTTGGAAAAGCCTCTAAACTGGAGCCAATTACCTTCTCTTTTCTTTTTAATTCTATAGCCCCAGTTACAACCTTCCTAACCGAGCGGATTTTTTTCCACTTTTCATGCAATTCTTTGTCTATCCAGTCCTTATTTGGTTTCTCAAATGTAAATTCATGGATGGATTGTTCGTCATTAGGATATCTTGATAACCATACCTCCTCACATGTAAAGCATAATATTGGAGCAAACCACTTAGTAAGGTGCTTGAAGAGAATATCAAGAACTGTTCTACACGATTTCCTGGATAAACTATTCTTGCTGTCGCAATAAAGAGAATCTTTTCTAATATCAAAATAAAAAGAGGATAGATCTAGGTTTGAAAAATTTAAAAGATTTTGGAAAACGATCTTTAGGTCATATTTATCATAACCATCCAAGATGACATCATTTACTTCTGAAAGCCTATGCAATATGTACCTCTCCAATTCTGGTAAATCTTTGTATTCAACAGCTTCATCATCCGAAAAATTGTTGAGATTTCCAAGTAGGAACCGAAAGGTATTTCTTATTTTACGGTAAGCTTCAATACTTGACTGCATAACTTCTTGACCAATTTTCATATCTTCAGTGAAATCGACTGATACTGCCCATAATCTGACAACATCTGCACCATATTTATCAATTAACTCATCAGGCGATACATAGTTTCCTTCGGATTTAGACATCTTCCTGCCGTTCTTATCTACAACAAAACCATGAGTGAGAACACTTTCATATGGAGCGTCTCCTCTTGTTCCGCATGATTCTAATAGAGAAGATTGAAACCAACCTCTATGTTGATCAGAACCCTCAAGATAAAGTTGAGCCGGCCAACCCAATCCTTTTTCACCTTCTAGAACAAAAGAATGGGTAGAGCCTGAATCAAACCAAACATCCAGAATATCATTAACTTTCTCCCAATCGTCAGAATTATATTTTTCACCTAAAAAATCCTTATCTTCTCTTATAAACCAACTATCAGACCCTTCAGATTTGAAAAGCTCAAAGATTCTAGAGTTAACCGCATTATCCTTTAATAATTCGCCAGATTTTTTATTTACAAATAAACCTAGTGGAACACCCCAGGCTCTTTGTCTTGAAATTACCCAATCCGGTCTAGTTTCAACCATAGATTTGATTCTATTTTTTCCTCTCTCAGGTATCCACTTCACTTTATCAATGGCATCTAAAGATTTTTTCCGTAGATCATTATTTTCCATAGAAATAAACCATTGAGGGGTATTTCTAAAAATTAATGGCGCCTTAGATCTCCAACTATGAGGGTACTGATGTCTAAGTTTTCCCTTCGAAAAAAGATTATTTTGATTGATTAATTCTCCAATAACCGACCCGTTAGCATCTCCGCTTGTTCCATCTTCATTATAAACTCTCTTTCCCGCTAAGACGCCCATACTTTGGAGATAAATTCCTTCATCATCGATGGTGAAAGGAATGTCAATATTGTTTTTTATTGCAAGCTCATAGTCATCCTGACCATGGCTAGGAGCGACATGAACAAATCCTGTTCCCGTGTCATCTGCAACGAAGTCTGCCTCTAACAAAGGCACTTTAAAATCATACCCAATAGAGTGAAAAGGATGTAAACAACTTATTTTCTCTAAATCCTTAATTTCTCTAATGAACTTCAATTCAGAGTTTGAGGCTTTTTCAACCGACTCTGATAAGGACATATTGACAATTATCTTTTCACCTATTGTGGTAAGACTATCTTCCTCTGAAGACTTTACCTCATATAAACCATAATCAAATTCTGAAGAAAATGCGATTGCCCTATTGGCAGGAATAGTCCAAGGAGTGGTAGTCCATATCAAAACGCTCACATTTTCAAATTCTTCAATATTATCAATGGGGAAACGTACCCATATGGTTGGCGACGTGTATTCTAAATATTCTACTTCGGCTTCTGCCAAAGCAGTTTTCTCAACTACTGACCACATGACAGGTTTTGACCCCTTGTACAAATCATTACTCATTAGAAACTTGTGAAATTCTTTTACGATAGAGGCTTCTGCATCATAGGCCATAGTGGTGTAAGGTTCGTCCCAGTCTCCCAAAACTCCCAATCTTTTGAATTGTATTTTTTGTATTTCAATCCATTTTTCAGCAAATTTTCTACATTCACTTCGAAAACTGTTGATAGGTATCTGATCTTTATTTTTACCTTTTTCCCTAAAATTTTCTTCTACCTTCCATTCAATCGGCAAACCATGGCAATCCCAACCCGGTCGATATTCGCAATCGTAACCCTCCATCTGTTTTGAACGGACTATCACATCTTTAAGTATTTTATTTAAAGCAGTCCCCATGTGAAGATTCCCATTGGCATATGGAGGGCCATCATGAAGAACAAATTTATCTTTATCTTGCGAGGATTCTCGGATTCTTGAAAATAAGGATTTTTTCTCCCAATCTTTTAAAATCTCAGGTTCTTTCTCTGGTAATTTTGCTCTCATTGGAAGATCTGTCTCCGGTAAGAGTAAGGTATCCCTATAGTCAGTATTTTCTTTGTTTTTCGACATAAGTTAATATTAATCTTTGAATTCAATCATTGATAAGATTTTTTTTGCTTTCATTGTATCCTCCTCAATTTGATCTCTTAAAGAATCTATTCCATCAAATTTTTTTTCTTCTCTAATAAAATCTACGAAAGAAACAATAATATCCTTGCCATATAAATCGTCAGAAAAATCAAATAGGTAAGTTTCTAGTATAGGTACAGTCTCGTCAAAAGTTGGTCTTATTCCTAAATTTGAGACGCCTTTATAAATTTTTCCATTAAACTCTACAATAACAGCATAAACACCATATTTTGGCTGGATCCAATCTTTCATTAGAATATTAGCAGTAGGAAAACCTATTTCTCTTCCTCGCTTATTTCCTGAAACTACTTTACTTTTAACCACCCATCTATGACCTAACATTTCTTGTGCTAATCCAATCTCCCCTTCAGAAAGGTAATTTCGTATTATAGAAGAGGATAAAATTTTATCTCCCCTTTTTTGCTTTTCTATAATTGAGACACCAATATCTAGTGAAGAACAAATCTCTTGTAAGCTATTGGCATTTCCAATCCTCCTCGAACCAAAACGAAAATCATATCCAACCACCACATGAGAAGCTTGGAAAGAATTTACGATAATATCCTTCACAAATTCCTCTGGGGTACGCTTCGCCATTTCATTGTCAAATGCCAACACAATAAAAAAATCAATATCAAATGGTTTTAGTAAGTATTGTTTGGTCTCAAGATTAGAAAGATAAAATCCTTCTGAATCCATTTTAAAAAATTTTTGTGGATGTGGTTCAAACATAATAATGCCACAAGGTTTATTGTTTTCAGAGGAAATTCTTTTAGTGTTCTCAAGGATTTCTTTATGACCGAGATGAATTCCATCAAAATTACCTATCGCATACACTCCATTAGGTTTGATCTTATGGCCGTCCTTTATGTCTTTTATAATAATCATTTCATAAACTCACCATTTCAGTTCTTCCGTATAGTAGGAGGGGAAAATATTCTTCTTTTTTAAAACTTCGATTATATTTCTTTCACTTTCTGAAGCAAATAGACCACCTAAGACCAATAAGGAGTCCATTTTAAGGATATTTGCTCCCTTTATGTCTGTTTCAAGACCATCACCAATAACTATAATACGTGGATTCTGATTCTCATTAATACCTTTAATTAAATTAACCGCCTTATCGAAAATAGGTGAAAAAGGTTTACCAATATTGATTGCCTTACCGCCTATTTCCTCATATTTTTTTGATATTGCCCCCGCACAAGGTATTAACTTCTCGCCTCTTTGCACCGCGATATCAGGGTTAGCACAAACCAGCTTGAGATTTCTCTTTTTAGCCTCGTCTAGAATAGAAGAATAACTGTTTTCATCCTCTGTCTCATCATCAAATAGACCTGTTACGAATAAAAAATCCGCCTCATCAAAACTGACTCTACTGACATTCACTCCATCAAAGATATTTAAGTCACGATCGGGGCCAATATGATAGCATTTTGATCCGTAATGACTTTCATTTAGTGCCGACATTGTCAAATCACCGGATGTTACTATTTCATTAAAAGATTTTCTATCCAAACCTAATTGATTAAGCATTCTTTCTATATACTTTGAAGGTCTTGGAGCATTAGATAAAAGAACAACAGGTTTTTGTTTTGATCGAAAGTTAACTAGGCAATCGTTAACACTCTCAAATAATTCTCTTCCATTATGTATTACTCCCCAGACGTCACATATTAAAGCATCATAGTTGTCTTCTATGTCTTGGAAATTATTTATTTTCTTTATCTCTAGTAAATTTTCTTTCATTTAAGAATGTCACTAATGTAATGACTAGATTCAGTCAACTATTCGGTTCATTTACTTAACAAGCTCTGTTATCTTAAAATGAATATTAGGAGAGAGAGTTATGAATTTATTTGATCTTACGGGGAAAAGGGCTCTTGTAACTGGTTCAACTAAAGGTATTGGCGAATCGATAGTTAAACAATTCGCAAATCATGGAGCTAAAGTTGTTGTTTCAAGCAGAAAGGAGGATATGTGCGAAAAGATAAGAGATGAAATAAATTCAGAAAATCCAGAAAGTGCAATATCAATTCCTTGTAATATTAATTACAAAGAAGAACTTGAAAAACTTGTAAATGAAACAAATGAAAAGTTAGGGGGGATAGATATCTTAGTCTGTAATGCTGCTATAAATCCTTTTTTCGGTTCTTCCATGGATATACCTGATGATGCTTTTGATAAAATATTAAGTTCGAATATTAAGTCTAATCATTGGTTATCAAATCTCGTGTTACCTCAAATGATTGAAAGAAAAGATGGTGCAATAATCATAATTTCCTCCATTGGTGGATTAAGAGGCTCAGAAATGCTTGGAGCGTATGGTATTTCTAAAGCTGCAGACATGCAATTGGCAAGAAACCTCGCTATGGAACATGGTCCAAACAATATTAGAGCTAATTGTATTTCTCCTGGCCTTGTAAAGACTTACTTTGCTAAAGCCTTATGGGATAATCCAGAAATATTAGAAAAAACTACTTCTAATGCACCGTTAAGACGAATAGGAATGCCCGATGAAATTGCAGGAGCCGCGGTTTTTCTGGCTAGCAAAGCCGGGGCTTTTACAACAGGACAAAATATTGTCATAGATGGTGGAGTAACAGCGTCATAATATTGCCTATTTTTTTTAATATTATAACATTCAAAGGATAACGGAGGGTATATTGAAAAATAACATTACAACTGATACAGTATATGAGGCTGTCGATCCAAAAAACTTTAGGGCTATGATGGATGTAGACAGATATGGAAGTCGTTCTGATTCTTTTGATAAAATAATTTCTGCAACTCATGATCATTTTTGGGATCCTTTGGACAAAAAATATATTGATTTCTCATTACCCTTTGATTTAGAAAATGAATATTTGACGGATCCAGAAATGTATCCTGAGTTAAAATCTCCTATTGGCGAAAAACTTAATGAAAAAGATAAAATCCGACTGGTTAATCTTGATGTTTATTGGTCTCTTTCTACCATATTGCATGGAGAGCAAGGGGCATTAAATTTATCTTCAAGTCTGTGTCATATTTTTACAGATCCCGGAGCACAAGAATATGTTGCAAATCAAACGAGAGAGGAAGCACGCCATGTAAGTGCGTTTTCTTTATACATTAAAAATAGATGGGGTAGACCCATGCAAGTTGGAAAAACTTTGGGAGATCTTCTTGATGAACTCGTGCAATCGCCTATTGTCTGGAAAAAAATAGTTGGAATGCAAATGCTTGTTGAAGGTCTAGCTATGGGAGCGTTCTCTTCCTTTTACAAATTTAGCAATGATCCTTTATTGGTAAAATTAATGCAATTGGTCATGACTGATGAGGCCTTTCATCATAAATTTGGTAAGATTTGGGCAGATAAAACGATCCCAAAATTAAATAAGGAAGAAAGAGATTCGATTGAGGATTGGGCTTGGGAAGTTTTTCATGTTCTTCTCTTTAATTTAGTAAGCCCAGATCAGAAAAAACATATCTATGCCGAAGTTGGAATTGACTGGCAATGGGCACAGTCGATAATGATGGAAGCCGCAACAGATGAAAACCTAAGAGAAGAAATGTTAGAAGCGACGAATATTTTCCGAGTCCTCGTGAAAACCCTTTTAAAAGCAGGTATTATAACTGAAAGAACCGCAGGAAATTACGCGGCCTTCGTCGATATTCAAGAACTTTACAAAGAAGGTGACTGGATGGTTGGTGATGACATTGCTGAAGAAGGAATTAAGCAATTAATTCGCATTAATGGTGGCTCAAATAAATTCTTAGGTCTTGATAGTTTAGTGGCAGCTGAATAAACAGTATTGATATTATGAATCTTCTTCTTCTCGGCGAAAAATGTAACCCTTTACTTCCTGGACTAAAAAAGGGCTTGGAAGAATCTTGGAAGATAAACAAATGGCAACCTTCTGAAGGTCCAGAAAAACTTTCAGAGCTTATTAAAAGTGCTGACGCTATAGTACCGGCAGGAGATGCTTTGATGTATGGTAACGTTTTTAGTCACTTACCTGACGCAAAAAATCTTAAACTTATCCAAATACCTTTTGCTGGTACAGAATGGATTGATAAAAACTTAATACCATCGGGAATAATGATAGCAAATTGTGCAGGACATGAAATTCCAATATCTGAATATATTATAGGTACTGTTATTGCTCTTACGTTAGACCTATTAAGAACTGAAACAGGTTTTCGAAATGGTTCATGGGAAAGAACGGGGACTTTGTCAGATCCCGAAACTATGCATGGTGAAGTTTTTGGAAAAACTCTGGGTATAATAGGTTACGGTTTAATAGGAATAGAAACAGCCAAAAGAGCAAAATCTCTTGGTATGAAGGTCTACGGTATAAACAGGAAAGCTAAAGCGGATATACCTCAATTCTTAGATTGGCACGGTTCCATAGACGAATTAAATAAATTACTAAAAGAAAGTGATTATATTGTTCTGGCCTGTGATTTAAACGAAAGCTCACAAAACCTTATAAATAAAGATACACTAAAAGAAATGAAAAAAACATCATATCTAATTAATATTTCCAGAGGAAATGTCTGCAACGAAGAAGATCTTTTTAACCATTTGAAAGAAAAAAAAATAGCTGGTGCAGCTATAGATACTTGGTGGATTTATCCTTATACAAATAAGGATATTAAAAACCCAAGACCCTCAAAATTTCCTTTCCAAGATCTTAAAAACATTATAATGACACCGCATAATTCTGCGCATACAATGGAATCAGATGAAAGAAGAGCTATATCTATAGTTAATAATTTGAAGGATTTCGAAAATGGTATTGAGCCCCCTGGTTTCGTTTTCTATGGAAATGCAGAACTATAGTTTAAGAATGAGATTAAAATGAATAAACAAGATAGAAAAACAGATAGAATTACCGTCCTGGCGAAAGAGTTTACCCCTGCTGCAATGGAGTTTCATAAAAAAAATATGAGTGCTAGGGGTTATCGAATGGAAGGGACAATAGTTCCAAGGAGATTTCAGATTATTGAGGATGTTGATGCTGCAAAAGATCTATTCGATGGAGAAGAATATTACGCTGTCACATTCGTAAAAGAATAACAATGTCTACTCCAAATATCTATCTTTGATCAAAGTAATCGTATCGCCCCCAATTTCCAATTCTTTCAAAACGTATTGTTCGACATTTTCATGTCTCCCTTCTATCTCATTGAAGGCCGCATCAATATAATCGGTTCTTGCTTCTAGAAGGGGTCGAATAGTATCAGAGGCTATTTCTCTCCAATCGTTAATCTTCGGTCCCTTATAAAAAACATTGGTTAACAAATAATCTTCAATAATCAATTCTTTACTCACTCCCAAAATACTTAAAAAAAGCAACGCTCCAAATCCAGTTCTATCTTTACCCGCAAAACAATGGAATACTATTGGAATATCCTTATACGCAAGAGTATTTAAAAAAAATTTATAGCGTTCTTTATGTTGATTTACGTAGAGAACATAATGTTCTTTTAAAGCATCCGCTAATTCTTGGCTTGTAACATTCTCTTTTTCGGCTAACCTTTGTAGATCTTGATTTCCTAGAGTTTTAATTGGAATACGATGCAAACATGGTTCGGAGTCCTCATCAAACATAGAAGGGAAAATCTTAACCTCCTCATCGCTTCGAAAATCACATACAGTTTTAATCCCTAATGCTTTTACTGTTTCTAAATCTTCGTTGGTAAGGTGTGAAAGGTGATCTGATCTAAATATGTAACCCTTTTTAACAATCTTACCATTAATTGTAAGATAACCACCTAAATCTCTAAAATTACTTGCTCCATCAAGTTCTATATATTTATCATTCATTCCATTTTTCCTTGATGGTAGCGGGGGAGGGATTTGAACCCCCGACACGCGGATTATGATTCCGCCGCTCTAACCAACTGAGCTACCCCGCCATCGCTTTATCTTTCATTAATCCTTAGGGGTTATAAATGTCAACACAACATTAAGAAGTTATCCATCCTCCTCCAAGAACACGGGTTGAATTCTTAAAATCATAAAAAACACATGCTTGCCCTGGTGAAACTCCTTCAACATGATCATCAAAACTAACATGTACTTTGCCATGCTTAAAACAAAGTCTTGCTGGTTCCGGTTCTTGTGTTGAACGTATCTTCGCTTTAATCTTTATTTCTTTAATTGAATTATTTCCTAATTTTTCATCCCCAATCCAGTTCATATCTCGTATCTGGATGTTTCTTTTCTTTATATCTTCTTTAGACCCAACCACTACATTTTGATTTTCTGCGTCAATCTTCACTACATATAGCGGATCACTTGAAGAGATACCTAATCCCCTCCTCTGCCCTACGGTAAAATTAACTATACCTTCATGATTACCTAGAACATTTCCACTAGTATCTAATAATAACCCTGGTTTTAGGCTACCCGGATTAATCTTTTTAAGAACCTCAGAATATTTCCCATTTGGCACAAAACAAATGTCTTGGCTATCCGGTTTATCAGAGACTGTAAGACCAATTTCTCTTGCAATCTCTCTTATTTCATCTTTTTTAAAAGACCCAAGAGGAAAACGTAAAAAATCAAGTTGTTCTTTGGTAGTTTTGAACAAAAAATAACTTTGATCTTTTTCAATATCTTTTGCCCTAAACATTTGTCTTCCATTCTTACCTTCATTGGTGAGAATGTAGTGACCTGTTACTAAGGCATCGGCCCCTAGATCTTTAGCTGTTTTGTATAGATCATCGAATTTCACTTTTTCATTACACAATACACAGGGAATAGGAGTTTCGCCGATCATATAGGAATTAGCAAAATCATCTATAACCTTTCTTTTAAATAAGTCTTGATAATCAAGAACATAGTGTGGGATGCCAAGATCAGAAGCTACCTCTCTGGCATCGTAAATATCTTGTCCAGAACAACAACTTCCTTTTTTATTAACCGCAGCACCATGATTGTATAATTGAAGCGTTATTCCAATAACGGAATAACCTGAAGCTTTGACTAAAGCAGCCGAGGTAGATGAGTCCACTCCTCCAGACATTGCAACCACTACCTTTGACTTTTCAGGTCCTTTAGGTAAATCAAGATTAATTTTAGGTATCATTCCATTCCTGTTATTTTTTTCCTTATAGAACAATATAGTCTTATCTTTCAATCTATATATGAAAAAGAGCAAAAGTTTATTTTATGTTAAACCGCCTTTAAAATTGATACTATCTTTTTATGTCTGAAAAAGATCCAATTATTAAAGACCTTGTTTCCCTTGTACACAAGGCTGGAAAAGAAGTTATGAACATATATGAAGGAGAGATTCATACTCAACTTAAAGAAGATAGCTCTCCCTTAACCCAAGCTGACATCAAGGCCGATAATATAATATTAGCGGGTCTTTATGAGGATTACCCACAAATTCCTACCATATCTGAAGAGTCTTATAAAATAGGAAAAATTCCTAATCTTGAAAACTCTTTTTTCTTAGTTGATCCAATAGATGGAACTAATGAATTCATAAATAAAAACGATGAATTCACAATAAACATTGCTTTCATAAAAAATAAAATAACCAAAGCAGGAGTGATTTATGCTCCCGCAAAGAAGAAGATGTATTTTTCAGGTTTAGAAAATAAAGCTTATGAAATTGAATTTAGTCATGACGTTGAAGAAGTTCCCTTTCAAAATAAAAGGCAAATATCTGTTAATCCCATATCTGAAAACCCTTTAACAGTTACCATAAGCCGGTCACATAGTAATGAAAAGACAGAAGAATTTCTAAAAAATTATAACATCAAGAATACAATAATAACGGGATCCTCTATAAAATTTTGTCTCATTGCTTCTGGTATAGCGGAATTATATCCACGTTTGGGCCCAACACATGAATGGGATGTTGCAGCAGGTCACGCTATACTTAAGGCTGCAGGTGGAAATGTTAGAATAATGGATAAATCAGAGCTTCAATATGGAAAAGAAGAAGAAAATTTTTTAAACCCAGATTTTATTGCAACGAATTTTTAACTCATATAGTATCTTCATACTTCCACAAGGAGAATTTAATTGAGACTTCGTAACTACTTTTTAATCTTTATAGTAATAATAATAGGAATCTTTATTTCTCAAAATATTACTAATAATAAAACAGAAAACAACGTTGATAGCTCGATTTCAAATACACCAATAATAGAAAATACACCTGAAACTTTAAAAGAGCCTGAATTTGCTTATATAACACAAGAAAGGATCATAAATGCCGATAATGAACCGGGCAATTGGTTATCGTATGGTCGAAATTATGAAGAGCAGAGATTTTCTCCTTTAACACAAATCAATAAAAATAATATTAATGATCTTGAGCTAGAGTGGTCTTTCGATATGAATAGCACAAGAGCCCTCGAATCAACCCCCATTGTTGAAGATGGAATAATGTTTCTTACTAGTGAATGGAGTATCGTATATGCAATAGATGCGAGAACCGGAAGTGAAATATGGGTTTATGATCCAGAAGTTCCTAAAGATTGGGGAAGAAAAGCTTGTTGTGATGTTGTCAATAGGGGGGCCGCAGTCTGGAAGGGTTTTGTATTTTTTGCAACTCTTGATGGAAGATTAGTAAAGCTAAATGCAAAAAATGGTGAAGTAATATGGGAAATCGATACACTTATTGATAGGTCTAGAGATTATACTATAACGGGCGCACCTAGAATAGCTAACAATAAAGTGTTTATTGGTAATGGTGGTGCAGAATATGGTGTTCGGGGTTATGTATCCGCCTTTGATACGGACAGTGGTAATTTAATTTGGAGATTTTACACTGTACCAGGTGACCCTTCTCTCCCATTTGAACACCCAGAAATGGAATTAGCTGCAAAAACTTGGAAAGGTGGTGAGTGGTGGAAAATTGGTGGAGGTGGAACGGTCTGGAATTCTATAGTGTATGATCCAGATTTTAATCATCTTTATGTAGGTGTCGGAAATGGATCCCCTTGGACAAGAGTAATCAGATCCCCTGGCGGAGGAGATAATCTTTTTTTATCTTCGATTGTTGCCCTTGATGCTGATACAGGTGAAATGAAATGGTACTACCAGACTACACCAGGTGATAATTGGGATTACACTGCTGTTCAAGACATCATGCTCGCAGATATGGAAGTAGATGGCATTGGAAGAAAAGTACTAATGCAAGCACCTAAGAATGGTTTCTTTTATGTAATAGACAGAAAAGACGGTGAATTATTGAGAGCTCATAACTATGTGACAGTGAATTGGGCTTCTCATGTTGATATGGATACTGGAAGACCAGTTGAAAATCTTGAAAAAGACTATCTTAAAGAAAAACAATGGATAGTACCCGGAGCATTAGGTGGTCATAACTGGCAATCTATGGCTTATGATGCAAATCTCGGTTTAGTTTTTATACCTGCTCTTGAAGCTCCTGTTATTTATAAGATGTCAGAAGAATGGGAAAAAACAGGAATACTAAAATTTAAACCTAATACATGGAATCTAGGAATAGAGTTAGCAAAATATATTGAAATCGCATTAGATACACCTGATGCACCTGCTCCTCATGGTTTTTTAAAAGCATTTGATCCCTTAACCGGTAAAACTAAATGGGTTATAGATCACCCGAATCATTGGAATGGCGGAGTTTTAGCAACTAAGGCTGGCATTATCTTTCAGGGTAATGGCATGGGAACTTTTGATTCCTATGACTCAGAAACTGGGCAACTATTATGGTCTAAGAATATTCAAACAAGTATAATTGCTCCGCCTATTACCTTTGAAGTAGACGGAGAACAATATGTTACAATCTTAGCAGGAACTGGTGGAGGAAATTCTCATGGAGGCGATTCATTAGGTCTTTCTACCGATTATATGGCGTCACTTCATTACGGAAATTACGGAAGATTGTTAGCGTTTAAATTAGGGGGAAAAGCTAAATTACCTAAACTGGATTTAATTGACCGGACTATTCCTAAACAACCAACTATAGTTTCTTCCGAGTACAATATCCAAAGAGGAACGGAGCTATACGGTCAATATTGCGCCGTCTGTCATGGTTCAGCGGTTAGGGCTGGATCACACATTCCAGATTTAAGATTGATGAGTCAGCAAAGTCATGAACTTTTCAAGGATATTGTCTATGGTGGAATATTGAAAGAAAACGGGATGTCTTCTTTTTCTGATGTTTTATCGCAAAAAGATGTAGAAAGTATTTACCACTATATCATAGGTGTCGCATCAACTGACAGAAAAATTCAAAAAGGGTCAGGCGAGTAATTGGGATAAAAAATGAAACATCCCAGTCTTGGAAGAAGCTCAGCTACATTTATAAATATCGTTTTAATTCTCTCTCTTATAATTCTTGTGAGTTACAAAACCTCAATAATAACCAATCCTAAAATCATAAAAGAAATATCTGTACCTGAACAAAAGTATAAAGAAAAACTAAACCCTGTAGGAAATATTGACACTAATAGAATTAAAAATGCTGATAATGAACCCGGCAATTGGCTTTCTCACGGAAGAAATTATGAAGAACAACGGTATTCTTATTTAGATCAAATTAATCAAGAAACCGTTAAAAATTTAGAGCTTGAATGGTCTTTAGATATGGGGACCACTCGTGGACTAGAGGCCACTCCAATAATTGATAACGGTATCATGTTTGTAACTAGCACTTGGAGCGTTGTTCATGCTGTAGATGCTCGCACCGGAAAAGAATTGTGGGTTTATGATCCCGAAGTACCTAGAAGTTGGTCAAGAAAGGTTTGTTGCGATGTAGTAAATAGAGGTGCTGCAGTATGGAAGGGTAAAGTTTACTTTGGGACTCTTGATGGACGATTGATTAGTTTAAATGCTGAAACTGGTTCAATAATCTGGGAAATTGATACACTTATTGATGCCTCAAAAGACTACTCCATTACAGGAGCACCAAGAGTAGCAAACAATAAGGTCTATATAGGTAATGGTGGAGCGGATATGGGTGGAGTACGAGGTTATGTTTCAGCATTTGACACAGAGACAGGTAAACTGATCTGGCGATTTTTTACTGTTCCAGGAGATCCTTCTCTTCCATTTGAACATCCAGAATTAGAAAAAGCTGCGAAAACCTGGAACGGTAAATGGTGGTCAATGGGAGGAGGAGGAACTGTCTGGAATTCTATCGTTTATGACCCCGAATATAATCAGATATATATTGGCACAGGAAATGGATCACCTTGGAATCAACAGATTCGTTCACCTGGTGGTGGTGATAATTTATTTCTCTCATCAATAATAGCGCTTGATGCAGATTCCGGAAGAATGAATTGGTACTACCAAACAACTCCAGAGGAGAAATGGGACTTTACAGCCACACAAGATATCATGCTCAGTGAAATGGTGATAGACGGAAGAAGCAGAAAAGTTCTTATGCAGGCGCCAAAAAATGGTTTCTTTTATGTCCTTGATCGCGGAACAGGAGAATTGTTAAGAGCAAATAATTACGTTTATACAAATTGGGCAACACATGTTGATATGGAAACGGGTAGACCCGTCCTTAATCCTAATAAAAATTATTACGAAAAGGCGGTATGGATTGTTCCTGGCACATATGGTGGGCATGGATGGCAGGCAATGTCCTATGATCCCAAACAAAATCTAGTCTTTATCCCAACGATGGAAATACCGGCAATACACAGAGTCAAAAAAAGTTTTACCAAAACAGGATTGTACAAAATGCTACCTGAAACAGTGAATACGGGAACTGAATTTAATTTATTCGATACAGTGCCAGACATGGTTGAAGGTGAATCTATGCCTCCCATTACAGGAGAATTAAAGGCATTTGATCCTATATCAGGGGAAACGAAATGGTCAGTTAAGCATCAACAATTTTGGAATGGAGGACCCCTGACAACAGCCGGAGGATTGGTATTTCAGGGTAATGGTTCTGGGTATTTGGAGGCTTATAATGTAGAAAGTGGTGAGGTTGTTTGGTCAAAAAATGTCAAGATTGGAATTATGGCTCCCCCTGTGACCTATCTTGTTAACGGTGAACAATATATATCAGTTCTTGCAGGTGATGGTGGAGCAAGCAATTTCATAGGAGATAATTTTGGAGAGTGGGAAGGAAAATTAGCTGCTATTAAATATGGTAATGATGGAAGATTACTGACCTTCAAGTTAAATGGAAAAGCTGAAATAGAATATATACCTGAAAAAAAAATAATTATACCTGAACAACCAATAATTAATGCAAGTATGGAAGATGTAAGAGCAGGAGAAGATATTTATGCTAATTATTGCGCCATTTGTCATGGAACAGGTGTACACGGAAAAACAATATCTGATTTGAGGTTAATGAGTCATGATACACACAAACTATTTAACGAAATAGTTCTTTATGGATTATTCGAGGAAAACGGTATGAAAGGATTCTCAGACATACTCACAGAAAAAAACGCTTTTCAAGTTTATTCTTTTATTGTCGATATTGCGACAAAAGAAAGATTAGCTCAACTAAATCAATAATTTTTACTTAGGAGGTAGACTGGGTTTAGCTATTTCATTAAATTCTAATTCTATATCACCTGAAAGGGAATTATAGATATCAAAATTCTTATCCATTTGAGGAATTTCTTCGCCTTCATAAGGTTTAAGTTCGAGATAAGAAAAACGAGCGGATATTGGTGTACCTTTCTTTACTTTTTCCATAGCATCTTCTAATTTTTCGTTAATAAGTGAATCATAAGGTATTTGCAATAATCTTGGTTCTGAAAGGATTAAACCTTGTTCACTAATCATTTGAACAAGAATATAAATTTTTCCTTCGCTATTAGTGATCTTATTGGGATCTTCAGTTTTATGCCATAATAGTTGGAACGATTTATTATTTTTTAATATATCATCGTTTTTGTATGGTCTTCCCTGCAAATCCTGAATGGCTTCATAGAATATAATAAAAAATAACAAAGAACCTAGAACGAAGAACATCTTGAGAGTAACAGAAAATCTAGTAAAAAAATTCAAGCTTAATAACAGCGCAAATATTGCGGCATAAGAAATTCCTAAAATTACTGGGGTTGATAACATTATTTTAATACTCCAGATTTAGTTATCAGTAATTTTTGTGAATAGTTTAAATCCTCTACATTTCCTTTCTCGTCCAAAAAGAAACGGACAGCTGTCAATTCATCACCAGTTTCATTAAGAAAATGATTGCCAAAATATACTGTGTCAACTTCAGGATTAATCTTCTCAACCTTGACTTTGGTTTTTAAAGGAATTGAAAAATGTGCCTTATAATGCAACAGATTAACGACATATTCTCCAGCCATAAAACCTCGTATGGTAACAATCTCTTGATTAGCAGGGTTCTCAACGTTCACACCGTCAATTATTAATCTATCGGCTAAGGTTCCTCTATCATCTCTATCTAGGTGCATCAGACCTGCTTGTTGGTTCTGAAAATAGACAACATTTCCCCTAGGATCTTCCACTATTAGATCAATATCGTCAGGATGATAATCCTCCCATTCTACAGATATTAGAAATTCTGCCTTTGATTCAATATTACCACCTTCTAGTGGTTTCTGAATAAGCGCAAAAGAAATAAAGAACATAAATGCAAAACCAAGCAACGCATTAAAGAGAAGATCGATAAATGCATCTCCACTATTGTCTTCTGTAACTATTAGTTTGTTATTCAACATTTTTATCTAGAAAAAAAGTTATATCGTTAAGTAGTGAAGAAACCCGAACAGATAGAATATGAAATTGAATACGAGTGAGAGTGCTTCCTATAAGACCAGTTAGAGTCGTATATAAGGCCACAGCCATACCTGAACTCATGCCTGATAATGCTAACTTCAAAGAGTCTGGGCTAGTATCATTTAATTCAGCAATAGGTTGTAACATTAAGATAAAACCTATGATTGTTCCCAAAAGACCTAATTTTAGAGAAATATCTGCAGCCATCCATCCATAGCTCAATTTTTTCGTATATTCTGCCTCAAAGGCTTTTAAGAGAATATCTTTTTCCTCACCTTTCTCTAAGGCTATAAAGTATTTAGAAATTGAAAGTTTAGTATTTATAAAAGAAGTGACGTTGAAAGAATCTCTTTCTTTTGAGATTTCATTTGATAAAAACAGCCAATAAGAAGTTGAAATTATCCATAGAAAACCAATAACCTTAGAAATGTGACTTTTATCTCCCTCCATAACAATAGAAAGCAATCCCCGATCATTAAGAAGCCAAATACCAAAGATTATTAGCATGAGAAGTAACGAAGATTTAAGTAATCCAATTGATCTAAAAGATTGTTTTGTTGACATAGTTTCTTGCCTTTAGAGTATTTTTAACGATATTTTATTATCCCTTTGATATATTAAGGTCGCGAATATAGCTTATAATTGTTATTATAACGTCTATGGGGGCAAAAATGGAAGAAAAGACTCTAATAGAAAACGGAAATGTTATTGATGGAACAGGTTCCAATATAAAAAAAGAATCTATTCTTATTGAAAAAAGTAATATTTTAGCAACAGGCAGAGAAGCTGATGAGTTGGGCTCGGGAAATGATGTAAGAAAAGTTGATGCTAGCGGTAAAACGGTTATGCCAGGATTAATAGATTCGCATTGCCATATAACTTTTGATGAGCCTTCTTCAAATGATGAATTGTTTTTTCATAGAAGAGAAGGTTTAGCGGCAATAGTCGCTGCTTGGAATGTAAGAAAAGTTCTTCTTGCGGGAGTCACAGGATTTTTGGATGCTGACAGTCTCTATGAAACCGGTATTGATCTTAGAGATGCAATAAATAGTGGTTATGTTGAGGGGCCTAGAATGTCAACTGGAGGTAATGCTCTGTTAACATCAGTTGGCGGGACTGCAGGAAGATTGATTCCTGATGACGGTCTTAGAGGATATGCTAAAGTTGTACATAACAATGATGAAATTTCTGAAGAAGTAAGGAAGCAAATAAAGCATGGTGTTGATTGGATTAAGGTCCATGTAACTGGTCTAGTCCCAAATCAAAAAGAGGTAGGAGAGATTTCTGTATGGTCTTATGAAGAACTTAAACTGGTCTGTGATATCGCTCATGATCTTGGTGTCCAAGTAGTAGGACATTGCAGAAACGCCAAAAGTGTAACCGATAGCGTAAGGGCAGGAATGGATATGATACTTCATGCCACTTACATGGATGATGAAGCGATAGACCTCGTTTGTTCAAACAAAACTCCACTTGTGCCAACATTTACTTTTCAGGCCAATTTAGCTGATTACGGAGAAGCTGTGGGAGCTTCTAAAGAATATCGAGAAATTTTTAGGAAGGAAATAGAGGACAATTGTGAAATCTTGCAAAAAGTGCATAAATCTGGAGTCCCCTTATTATGCGGAACCGAAAGTGGATTTTCTTTAACACCTTACGGAGAATGGCACTATAGAGAATTAGAGGTTTTTGCTAATGATATTGGAATGACCAATCTTGAAACTATTGTTTGTGCAACTAAAAACGGTGCTATGGCTTTACAAAAAGAAGGTGAGGTTGGAACCTTAGAAAAAGATATGCTAGCGGATATTCTAGTTGTTGATGGAGATCCTCTGGAAGATATTACTGTATTAGGAGATAAATCCAAATTAGAATACATCTTTTTGGGTGGTAAAGAGATAGATCAAACAATCCAACCATCTCAAGTAAACCCTGTTTCAGGTTGGAGGTTATCTCCTTATTCAAACAATATCCTGACACAAGAGGTATCTAAAGAAAAAATCTAGAAAATGGAAGAATTTACTTTCACAAAATACGAAGAAGCTGTGAAGACATTGAGAAATAATGATCTTATGCAAGCCTTATACGATGAAGGTGAAGTAATAATGGATAAAGTTCTAGTTTGCCTTCATGGTGAAGAACATAAAAAAAGAAGAAAATTAGAGAACAAGATATTTACTCGAGATACATTTAAATTGTACGAAGACAAAATTTTCCCAAAAACTATTGAAGAAACTTTAAAGCCTTTCAAAAGAGCAGGGAAACTAGATTTGGTAGATTTTGGGTTTAGAGTTTTGTTAAATCTCACTGCGGATTTTTCTGGTATTGATAGACCTGAAAAATCCAAAGAAGAAACCGAGATGCTTCTCAGAATGTTAAAGACGTTCGCCTCAGGAGCAACTCTAGCTCATTCAACACGTAACCATGATGAAGTTAAATTAGAGGTAAAAAAAGCTCTTGAAGAATTTGATTTAAGATTTTTAGGTCCTTCAATTGAAACACGAAAATTGTTAATCAATAATAATGATGACCCCAACGATTTACCGAAAGATATATTAACAATTCTTTTGTTGAATGAGGATGAATTGAGTCTACCCCATGATGTCCTTATGAGAGAAGTCGCTTTTTATTTACTCGCTGGCGCTCAGACATCTATTCATTCTCTAGTACATGCTTTTCATGAGATCATGAAGTGGTTAAATAAGCATCCTGATGAAAAAAATAACATCTATAAAAATCCGATCTTTTTGCAAAGATGTGTTCATGAAAGCACCAGGCTTCATCCTTCAAGTCCTGTTGCATGGAGAAAACCAATATGTCCCGTAAGTCTACCCAACGATCAAGACGCAAAAGAAGGGGATAAAGTCATTATTGACCTTTATAATTCAAATAGGGATAAAGAAATCTTCGGAAAAGATGCAAAGGAATTTAATCCAAAGAGAAAAACTCCGGATGGACAAAATATTTATGGACTATCATTTGGTTTAGGAATGCACTCATGTATAGGAAGAAACTTGGCTGCAGGAGTTGTAGCTAAAAAAGATACAGATCCGAATAATCATCAATATGGAACTGTTACAATGATAATGAGAACTTTACTTAGTTATAACGCTATTCCAAACCCAGATGACTCACCAAAAATGGATGAAAAGACCAAAAGACCTAATTGGGGTTATTACCCTATTTTAATTGACCCTGTGGGTTAAAATAGTGACAAAATTTGAAACCTCAGACTATCAAACTATCAAAAAAGCTCTTGTTAATAGAGATCTCAAACAAGCCCTGTATGATGAAGGTAAGGTTATTATGGAAGGAGTCCTCTTAACACTGCATGGACAAGAACATCACCAAAGAAGAAAACTAGAACATAAAGTATTTCAAAGAGATTTTTTTAAGTATTATGAGCACGAGCTTTTTCCAAAAACTTTAGAAGAGACTATATTTCCTTTTCTAAAGAACGGTTCAGCAGATCTTATTGATTTTGGATACCGAATAACAATGAATCTTACTGCAGACTTCGCAGGGATAGATCGATTTAAAAAAACTCCTGAAGAGACCGAAAATTTATTAACTCTTGTAAAAATTTTTAGTCAGGGTGCAACATTAGTCCACTCTAAGAGACCGCATGATGAAGTTAATATGGAAGTTACGGAAGCCTTAGGGGTATTTGAAGAAAAATTTTTAATACCTTCTAAAAACAGAAGATTGAAAATTTTAAAACAATTTAACGATAAGAAAGTTAATGAGGATGATCTTCCTAGGGATGTGTTGACTGTACTGCTTAGGAATGTAGATGGAATTAACTTGGATGATGATCTTATTAAGAGGGAAATAGCTTTTTATCTTCAGGCTGGTTCTCATAGCACAGCCAATTCAATGGTTCATGCCCTGCATGAAATTTTTGAATGGATGGAGAAACATCCAGAAGATAAAGAAAAAATCTATAACGACCCGATCTTTTTACAGAGATGCGTACATGAAAGCATGAGATTGCACCCCGCCAGTCCTGTTGCTTGGAGAAAGCCTACATGCCCTATTGAGCTTGATAAAGAGATCAGGATGAATCAGGATGATCTTCTCATTATGGACTTGCATACCGCCAATAGAGATAAGGAAATTTTTGGGATTGATGCAGAGGAATTTAACCCTTATAGAAAACTAGATCCAAATCAAAGTATATGGGGCCTAACTTTTGGCATAGGACTACATTTATGTTTTGGTAGAGATCTAGATGGAGGATTAATACCAGATGAAAAGACTCTGCCGAAAAAACATCAGTATGGAATAGTTACATTACTTGTTAGAAAACTTATAGAAAACAAAGTAAGGTTGGACCCTGATAACAAACCTTTAAAGGACATGAATACCGAAAGACCAAATTGGGGAAGTTATCCAGTTCTATTTGGAGAGAAAAAGTGAAACATGCAATAGTAACCGGCGCTGGGAAAGGTATAGGAAAAGAAATATCTGAACATTTAAATAAAAATGGATATAGGGTGGGTATGATTGATATCGATGACGAAGCTCTAGAAAACAATAGTAAAATTTACAAAAACACTGTAGCAATTAAAGGGGATGTTACGGATGAAAAATCTATTAAAAAAGCCTTTGAAAGATTTGGAGAAACCCCAGATTTGTTGGTGAATAACGCTGGCATCGTAATTTTTGGAACTTTAGATGAACAAGGTGTTCGAGATTTCAAAAAAAGTATAGATATTAGTCTAATAGGATCCTACATAACCTCACTAACAGCAATAAAACGTATGATAAAGAAGGGTTCGGGGGCTATTATTAATATGTCGTCAATAAATGGTATTCATCCAGGGCCTGGAACAGGGGGTTATCCAGCGGCTAAAGCAGGAATTATATCTTTAACTCAACAAATGGCTATTGAATGGGGACATTATGGAATTAGAATAAATTCAATATCACCAGGTTTTATCGATGCTGGTATGTCTAAACCTATTTATGCCGATCCAAAAGTTAGGGAGTTAAGAGAAAAATCGGTTCCAACAAAAAGACTGGGTGAGGCTGAAGATATTGCAAATGCGGTTTTGTTTCTTGCTTCTGAACAAGCCTCGTACATAAACGGTCACAATTTAGTAGTAGATGGAGGAGTTATAAACAGCGTTATTGCTCAACTTCCGCGTGAATAATGAAAAAAAACTTAATTATTTCAGGGGGTATATTTCACCCTTTTGAAGACTCCTCAAAAACATTATCGACAATCCTCAATGATATTGGTTATGAATCTTTAATAACAATGGATATCGAGGGGGCATTTAAAAATTTGGAAGATTATGATTTGCTAACAATTAATGCTCTTAGGTGGAGAATGTTAAATCATGAGAAATATTTACCTTATATAGATGAATGGGCGTTCAGCTTATCGGGGGATGGAAGAAAATATTTAGATAATTACATTAAAAACGGAGGATCAATGATAGCTCTTCATACCTCTTCAATATGTTTTGATGATTGGGATGGGTGGTCAAAAGTTTTAGGAGGAAAATGGAATTGGGATAGGACTTTTCATCCTCCTTTAGGACCTATCAAAGTAATGCCCATAGCAAACCATTTCGTAACAGATAATATTCAATCCTTTACTCTAAATGATGAGGTCTATCACAATCTTGAGCTTGAGCCGGAATCAAAACCTTTTTTGATAGGTTATACTGAAGAAACAAAAGAAGAGCATATAATTGCATGGAGTTACGAATATCAGCAAGGAAGAGTAATATATAATGCACTCGGACATGACTCTAACTCTTTAGAAAATGAGGAATTATCAAAAATAATTAAAAGGTCTGTACTATGGGTAAGCGGAGATAGTGATGCTTGATATAAAGTCAATGTCTATCATAGTAACTGGAGGGTGCACTGGTCTGGGTTTTGGCATGGCAAAACAGTTTTCTGAAAAAGGAGCGAGGATAACTATATGCGGAAGAAGACCAGAAAAAGTTGAAGAGGCCGGTGCTATTCTTGGAAAAAATGTAAGAGCCATAGTGGCTGATGTTACAAAAGAAGATGACCGTAACAAGCTAGTCAAAGAAGCAATAAATCATGGAAAAAAGATTGATGTTTTAGTGAATAATGCAGGAAATATGTATCGCGGCAAGATTGATGAACTCAAAGAAGATAGAATTATGGAAGTCTTTAATTCCAACGTTGTTGCTGGAATGATGCTTTTAGGTAAAGTAAAGAATTATCTTAAGGAGTCCAAAGGCGTTAATATTTTTATCGGATCTGTTCATAACAGAAGAGCCTTTCCTGGTGCATCACCATATGCAGCAACAAAAGGTGCTTTGGAAACTTTAACAAAAGTTCTTGCTGCAGAACTGGGTGAAGATGAAATTAGAGTGAATTGCGTAGTACCAGGAGCAATCTTTACTGAGATCAATCAAAGAGCAGGAATATTTGATGATAAAACCGCAAAAAAAAGGCTGGATTCCATGGCTCGAATTCATGCTATGGGCAGAATTGGGAAACCCCATGAAATAGCTGAAGCGGTTGAATATCTAATATGCGCCGAATGGACAACAGGAGCGGTATTGGATGTTGACGGTGGATTAGGGCTTGGACTTACTGAAGGTTAGCTATATTGGAAGTCCAGATACTCCGCCATCAACAGCTATTGATTGTCCGGTAATATAGCTTGATTTTTCAGAGGATAAAAAAGCCACTAATGCTGCTAACTCCTCTGCTTTCCCTACCCTTTTTGCCGGAATGTCGCTTGCTATGGAATCAACAATCTCTTTTTCAGTTTTTTTTGAGGCTTCGGCCTGATGCTTAATTAATCCATCCACTCTTTCCGTATGAGTAAATCCGGGGCATACATTATTTATTAGAACATTGTATTCCGCTAATTGATTTGAAAGGGTTTTCGACCAACCATGCACTGACATTCTAACTCCATTAGAAAGGATTAGATTATCTATAGGTTGTTTTGCTGAAATTGAGCTAATGTTAGTTATTCTACCCCATTGATTCTTTTTCATAGAGGGTATAACTTTTCTAGTTACTCGAACAGCGGACAGAAAAGTTGATTCAAAAGTTTTCACCCAGTCACTATCATCCAATTCATCAAAATAGCCAGCCTTGGGACCTCCAGTATTGTTAACCAAAATATCAATATTACCGAGTTCTTTTTCTAC
>Ga0066372_10000063_pt1 | contig 33431 bp, 35 predicted proteins | sample Knorr_S15_td_250_FD_77011 | JGI IMG/M metagenome (GOLD analysis project Ga0066372, IMG submission 77011) | Marine microbial communities from Southern Atlantic Ocean transect - Knorr_S15_td_250_ad_251m_LV_A | ecosystem: Environmental > Aquatic > Marine > Oceanic | place: Southern Atlantic ocean... | reverse complement strand
AAGCAAGGCTTGGATTTAGCAAAAGTAGTAAAACTTTCTCCGAGCAAAATTATCGATCAATTAAATGGTCACGACCAAATACACTTTTTTCCCTTTGGTGGCTTGGAAGAAGTGTCTAGTTGGATATCTGAACAAATTTCATCTACAGAAGGAGCAGAACTTTGAATCAAAGATTTACTGTAATTGGAGAAAATATTCATGCAACCAGAGTTCTTCGTTTAAATGGTAAGCGTATAGAAAATAATGAGAAAGGTGTGCAGTCAGTCAAATATTTTAAAGATGGAAAAATAAAATATATGACTATTCCTCAAGAAATGAAGGAGGCCCAGCCTTATAAACAAGGACAAGCAAAACATTTCATGATTGCCATCTGGAAAGGTATATTTGGTAATTCTATAGATCAAGAAGAATCTATTGCTTACATCAAAAATGAAGTATATAGGCAAGAAAAGGCCGGAGCCAATTTCTTGGATCTCAACGTTGATGAAATGTCTCATAAGCTAGAAATTCAGATTCAGTCGATGAAGTGGTTAGTAAGAGTTGTTGAAAATTGTGCGTCTGTACCCCCGAGTATCGACTCTTCCAATTCAGAAATTATAAAAGCTGGACTTGAGAAATATTCAGGGTCACAAGGAAGACCTCTTGTTAATTCTGTTGCCTTAGAAAGAATCGAGACATTTGATCTTGTGAAACAATTCGATACCCACGTGATATTGACAGGAGCTAGCAAGGATGGCATGCCTAGTGATGCTAAAGAGCGCGTGTCAAACGTTAATAACATAGTTGACATTGCGATTTCTAAAGGAATTAAGGTACAAGATATTCATATAGATCCCCTTGTTTTTCCTATTTCTGTTTCTCCTGATTATGGAAATCATTTTTTTGATGCTGTAAAGGAGTTGAGGCAACTATACGGTCACGAAATTAACATAAGCGGAGGCTTGAGCAATGTATCTTTCGGTTTACCTCGAAGAAAGCTTGTCAATGACGTATTCATTTATATTTGTCTCCAAAGAGGCTTAGACAGTGGAATTGTTGACCCTGTCCAGATAAAAATGAACGACATTATCAATATTGATGAAACTAGCGCTGATTTTAAAGTAACAGAGAATATGCTCAGAGGGAGAGATGACTTTTGCATGGAATTTATAACATATTGTCGAGAAGGAATGAATGGTAACAATTAGAGTAATGTACTGGAAGGAGATTCCTGTGCAGGTTGAATTTCAAAGTGAAAAATTAAAGAAAGTTATCCAGCTAGATGACAGATTTCAAGCTGCTGTTGATTCTGTTGCTATGAAAGACGGTAGCTTTGGCACTGACGATTATTTAGATGGTTGGCAATGGCAATTTAAGGAGGAGATAAAAAGTGATCTCACCGAAGACCTTATATCAAAATGGGTTGCCAAATATGATAATTACCCTGCAGACTTGATCAAAAAGATATCAATGACTATTGATAATGGAACTAGATCGACATCTCCAGGTTCGATAGACCATTGGATATTCAGGTGATTGAATGAATTTGATTAACAGATTGAACAATTCTGCAGACGTTCTTCTTTCTGATGGAGCTACAGGGACATTTCTTCAAGAGAGAGGGCTTGAACCTGGCGGGTGTCCAGAATTGATGAATATTGATTCACCTGAAGCTGTGATGGAAATGGCTGAAGGCTATTTTACTTCTGGGTCTGATTTTGTATTGACGAACTCTTTTGGAGGCAGTCCCTTTATGCTAAAAAAATATGGGTACGAAGAAGAAACTGAAAAATTCAATCGTGAAGCTGCAAAACTCGCAAAAATTCATTGCCCTGAAGACGGCTTTGTAGTTGGATCTATCGGACCTACAGGTGAATTTTTAGAGCCACTTGGATCTGTTACTGTAGACCAAATGTCTCAAGGTTTTATGAAACAAATATCAGGATTGCTGGAAGGTGGAGTTGACGGAATTATATTCGAAACGCAAATGGCAATTGAGGAATTGAAACTGGGAATTTCTGTTGCTAAAAATATGACAGATTTGCCTGTGATTGGAAGCATGGTTTTTGATAAAGGTCCAAGAGGATTTTTTACCATGATGGGGGTATCTCCCGAAAAGGCTTGTTTTGAAATTAAAGAGTCAGGGGCAGATGTCGTTGCTACAAACTGCGGGAACGGATCAAAAGTTATGGCCGAACTTGCTAAAGAATTATTGAGATACACTGAATTGCCCTTGATGATTCAATCAAATGCCGGAATACCAAAAATTAAAGGAGGCAAGGTAATTTATGATGAATCTCCTGATTTTATGGGCAAAAATTATGAATTACTTGTTGAAATGGGAGTCGATGTTATTGGTGGTTGCTGTGGAACAAATTTTGATCATATTAAAAAGTTTAGAAAAATTATTAATACTGCAAAAATCTAATATAATGAATTTATGAAATTAAGACCTTACGAAATTATAGAAAAATATGGTAGATGCATTGAATTAATTTCTATGGATCCATTCTTCGGAGAGATTACTGTTGGATTGTTTGTTAAAGACTCCCTTATGACCGTTCATTCATACAGTAACAAACAAAATGTAGAAAGTCGGCTCGAACAAATCAGGGACAGGATTGTTGAAGTTGCAGGTGCAGTTCCTGTTGAAACGAATCCTCACCAAGCTACATTTGATTGCAAGATGGAAAATGGCTGTTGCACTGCCCCTTTAAGATTTGTTCTTAAAGAAGCCGTAATGAAGGACAGAAAAGCTGACCTATCGCAAGGGATAACCTGTAAAGATTTGCGTTCCGAAATGATCATTAAAGTTGAGTGCCAAAAAACAAAGGAAGGTTTTGTTTATAAAGTAGGCGGTGATGGTAACAATGAGAAACCAGAAATTCGTTATAGAGCTATCACTAATGGATTGATTAAATATGGAGGTTTCCTACGAATAGATCATTTTACTTTCACCTTAGCTTGCAAAAGAAGAAATGATAAACTTGTGAATATATTATTACCAATGGCCAGAAATATAAGTGCTACAGAAGAATCTTTAGCTGCCGAAGACGCATCTGGACAAATGACAACTCAATCTCTAGGCTTTTCAGTAAATTAATCATGATAGATATCTCGCTAAAATTAACAAAAAAGGAACGAGTTTTAAATGCTTTAGCAGGCTTAGATGTAGATAGGCCACCTGTTTCTAATCCAACCAATGTTGCTACTGTTGAACTAATGGATTATGTGGACGCCCCTTTTCCTGACGCTTGTAGAAATCCTGAACTTAATGCGAAGCTTGCTATAACTGGATACACTGAACTTGGATTTGATTCTATAGCTCCTTATTTTTCCATTATTCAAGAATCTTCAGCTTTAGGATGTGAAATGCAATGGGAACAAAAAGATAACTGGCCTACCGTTAGAATGGGCAACCCAATCTGGAAATCTTTGTCAGACATAAAAATTCCTAGCGGTTTTTTAGAACATCCTGACAATGTGGCCATTACTAGGTCTATCAGCATACTGAAAAACGAAGTCAAGGACGGAGTAGCCGTACTTGGTAAAACGATGGGGCCTTGGACATTGGCTTATCACGTATTTGGAGTTGAACCATTCCTTCTAATGACAATTGATGACCCTGTGGGCACCAGAAAAATTTTAGACGAACTAAAGAAGATTACGATCCTTTTTGGGCAAGCACAAATAGATTCCGGTGCAGATGTTTTAGTAGTTCCAGATCATGCTACTGGCGATCTTGTTAGCGGCAAATATTATGAAGATTTTTTACTAGAAATTCATCAAGAACTTGCTGAGGATCTGAAAGTCCCTCTCATTTTACATATTTGTGGCAAAACTATTGATAGAATGCCGTTTATTGCTCAAACTGGTATGGCAGCCTTTCATTTCGATTCGAAAAATCTCCCTCAGGAAGCTATGGAAGCAGTTGGTGATGGCATAAGATTAGTTGGGAATATAAATAACCCCGAGACGCTTTATTCAAAAGGAATTGATGAGGTTCAAGACGAAGTTTTCAGAGCTCTTGATGCTGGTGTTCAATTAATTGCTCCTGAATGTGCAATCCCTCTGAAAACAAAGATAGAAAATTTGATTGCAATTCCTGATGCGGTAGATAAATGGACTACAGATAAATTTTCTTCTTAATAGGATTTGTGATATAAAATCCCATTAGAATAGTTTATTGGTTTATTTTCATGATCAAACACGAAGGCTTAAAAAAAGAATTTGAATATGTTACTGCTCCTGACGAGCGGGAGCATATAGCAGGGCTTTTTGCTAGCGGAGATATATTGATGCAAGAAATGGCCTACAATCTTATAATTGGTAACAATATCGAAGTAGGATCCTTAGTAAAAAAGGCTCTTGATGAAGGTTATTCTGCAAATATTGTACTTGATGATGGACTGATTGCAGGCATGGCAATCGTAGGAGTAAAGTTCCGAGACAACCTGATTTTTGTTCCAGAAGTCTTGATTTCTGCTCGTGCAATGAAAGCAGGAATGGTCCATATAGAGCCAATTTTGTCAGCATCAGGGGTAGAGCCTATTGGAATTGTGATCATGGGTACTGTAAAAGGTGATCTCCATGATATAGGAAAAAACCTTTGCATAATGATGTTGAGAGGAGGAGGGTTTTCTGTCCATGATCTAGGAGTTGACACTAAGCCTGATGACTTTATAGATGCAGTTATGGAGCATAGCGCTTCTATTGTTGGTATGTCTGCCTTACTTACTACTACAATGCCTAATATGGGTACTGCAATAGAGGCTTTTGAAGAAGCAGGAATGCGAGAAGAGGTCAAAATTATGGTTGGAGGAGCTCCAGTTACTCAAGAATTTGCAGACGAGATGGGTGCTGATGCTTATGGAGCTAATGCTGTAGATTGTGTCAATATAGCAAAAGAATTATCCGCATCTCCGAGCAAATAATGAAGCCTAAAGATCAATCATTTGATGTTAATAAAGCTAAGAAAAGCCTAGATACGCTCTTTGGTATTTTTGCAGATATTTCAAATAATGCGGATGAGTTGCTTAAATCTAGATGTCCGTATAAGAATGCAAAATCTAGGTGCACAGCAAAATTCGAATGTAAGAATCAGCACTACGTGAATCAGTTCGGTGCACTTCCTGTGTGTACAGGCTCAGATTTTCTCGACTATAGATCAGCTTGGCAGACAGATAAAAAACGTACCTACTGATAGAATGGTTTCATGGGATACGTATTCGTGGATAATGATAAAGTCCCTTCCGTTGAAGGAAAGTCACTTTTTGATTTTGCGGATGCATTAAAAGTTCGAGTTCCAACCAGTTGTGGAAGAACTGGAGAATGCCATGAATGTATAGTCCAAATTATTCAAGGACATCAAGCTTTAAATAACAAAACTGCAGTTGAAAATTTTTTAGGCCCAAACTTTAGGCTTTCTTGTCAAGCAAAAATAGAAGATGCAAATCAGAATGTTCAGTTTGACGTATTAAGGCGTCAGCCAAAAATTTTAAGCAAGGGTATAAAACGAGATCATGATTTTTCACCCTCTACCTATATAAAAGACTATAAAGTAATTTCAGATTCTTTTAAACGTGATGAAATCTTAAACATCAAATTAACTCCTATTTATGGTATTGCAGTGGACTTAGGTACTACTACCGTAGTCTGTAGTCTTGTTAACCTAGAAAATGGAGATTTAGTTGGGAGCGCTTCTTTTGAAAATCCTCAACGATTTGGTGGAAGTGATACACTGCATCGTATTTCTTACGATACAGGAGAATTTCCAGGTGAACTTCAAGCTGTCATTATCGCAGGATTAAATTTTGAAATAGGAGAGCTTTGTAAAAAACACAAGGTGAGACGAAGGCATATTTATGAAATGATTGTTGTAGGTAATACTACAATGAGAGATATATTTTTTGGCATAAATGTATATTCTGTAGGCCAAAAACCTTATAAATCTTTAACACAACTAGACCTTGAAAATGGTGATAAAGATTCAACATCTCTAGTGGAGAAAGCAAAAAGATTAAATATTAGAATTCACCCTGATGCTAATATTCACAGCCCTCCACTCATTGGATGCCACATAGGGTCTGACGTGACAGCAGATTTAGTTGCTATTGGATTAGATATCCTTGACGATAATTTTATTCTTTTAGATGTTGGTACGAATACAGAAATTGTTTTAGGTAATCTTGGTAATCTTGTTGCTGCTTCTTGTCCAGCTGGACCCGCATTTGAAGGTGGGGATGTTACATATGCGATGCCTGGATATGATGGTGCTATAGAGCACTTCAGAATTCAGAACGGAGTCCAAGAATTTTCAACTATAAATGATCAATCTCCACAAGGTATTTGTGGTTCCGGGTTGATTGATTTAATCGCTTCACTTCGGAAAAATTCGATTATGAATGAATTTGGAGTATTTTCAAACGGGGAAGATAACTTTCATCTTGAAAATGCTAATGGAATAAATGTTTCAAGATCTGATTTAAGTGCCTTAGCACAAGCTAAGGCAGCTAATTATTGTGGTCAATCCATAGCTTTAAGGAACTCAGGTATTGATTTGCGTGATTTTAGTAATTTGTTCCTTAGTGGTGGATTCGCTAACTATATTGATATCGATAATGCTAAGTCAATTGGTTTTCTAGTTGATATTCCAAATGTGAAAATCAAGAAAGTTGGAAATGCTGCACTTGAAGGCGCTATAATGCTGCTCAAAAATAAGAAATTGAGAACTAAATTTGAATTATTAGTTAAGTCCATACGCCACCTAGAACTCGAGACAGATGAACATTTTTTTGAACACTTTGTTGAAGGTTGTCAATTCAAAAAATTAGCATTAATGTGAGGATAAAATGAAAGTATTAATTTCCGATTATGTCTGGCCTAGCATAGAAATTGAAAAAGAATTTTTTAAAAAGAATTTTTTTGATCTTGAAGTATCTGAATCACAAGATGACTTGATGAGTAAAATCCATGATGCTGATGCCCTCCTTTTCTGTTTTGCAGATATTAATGAATCAGTGCTAAGAAGGGCTAAGAAATTGAAAGTTGCACAACGTTATGGAATAGGTGTAGATAATATAAACCTAGACGTAGCTACTGAACTTGGCATCGCAGTATCTAACATACCTGATTATTGTATTGATGAAGTTTCAGATCATGCCATGTCTATGATTTTGGCATTAAATAGGACTCTTACTCCACACTCCAACATGGTAAAAAATGGCAAGTGGAAAGAAGTTGCTAAGAGTGATCGATTTTATAGATTGCGAGACGCTACCCTCGGTATAATTGGATTTGGACGAATAGGTAGGAGATTGAGTAAAAAAGCTCAAGGATTTGGCTTGAATGTCATAGCCTATGATCCTTATATTAAAGACAGTCAAATTGATGGTGTTAAGATGTGCTCATTAGATGAATTATTGTCTAGTAGCCAAATGGTCTCGCTGCATGTTCCACTAAATGATGAAACTTACCATATTATCGGCAAAGATCAATTTGAGTTAATGCCAGATGATGTCATATTAGTTAATGTCTCAAGAGGCGGTCTAATTGATGAAAATATACTCACTGATTATTTAGCGCAAGGCAAGATAAAAGGAGTTGGCCTAGATGTCATGGAAGAGGAATATCCTGATGCCAATAATCCCCTTTTTCAATTTCAGAACGTTATTGTGACACCACACACTGCCTATTTTTCTCAAGAGTCGAACGAGGAATTGCAAATTCGAGCCTGCGAACAAGTGTTCAAAGTTATTTCTGGAAAAAAACCTGACTACCTTATTAATCCAGAAGTACTTAAACATAACGATGTTAACTTAGAGTGAAAATTGAAATAAAGAAATATGTTAGAGAATTAATAAATTATCCTGTAGAAGGTGTTTCGTTTAAAGATATAACCCCTATTTTGAGTAACCCTGAAGTATTTTCATATAGCTTGGATCTTATGGAGAAATTGCTCCCTGATTCTGTCGAATGTCTAGCATCCATAGAATCTAGAGGTTTTCTATTTGGATCTGTGCTTTCGGATAGGCTTTCTATTCCTAGTATTCTATTGAGAAAAAAAGGTAAGTTACCTCCTCCTGTATTTTCTAAAGAATATCAGCTGGAATATGGTACAGATGTTGTTGAAGTTGGTAAAGCAACTGTCCCTAAGGGTAAGAATATTATGATAATTGATGACTTGATTGCTTCTGGTGGGTCTGCTCAGGCAAGCAACGAGTTACTTTCTGAATGTGGCAATCAGGTACTTGGAATCCTTGTCTTGATCAAGCTGTCATATTTATGTCCTGAGAATAAATTTGATAAACCAATTTATTACGGGGTTAAGTATGAAAGCTAAGACGATGATTTCACGAAGTCATCGATTAGTCTTTTGTATTCCTTGAGTATGAAGTCTAAATTTTTTATGCTTTTTTCAAGCTTTTCATTATCTACTTTAAGATCGCTTTTTACCTCTTGTAATAAATTTAGCGTTTCTTTGATAATTTCTCTCATCAATCCCCTATTGTAGCTCCAAAGCTATCCTGATATATTTTTGCATCTATTCTCGCATCTATTACGGTAGTAAGATCACTTTCGAATGCTCTCTTGAGGCTTTTGCGAAATTCTTCTGGTGTTGTAGCAGTTTCTCCGTTCAGTCCACATGATTTTGCTGTATCTTCAAAATTTACCATCGATAAATCTAGGCCATAGTCGGTATAGTCTCTAAACTTCTGCCGATACTTCATTGTTCCAAGTGCGGCATCGTTGATTATTACTATTGGCCATTTTAAATTACATCTTTTAATAGTCTCAAATTCTCCTAACCTCATTAGTGTGCTCCCATCTGCACCTAACCCCAAGGAGGGTATTTGATTATTCGTTGCAAGAGATCCTCCTAGAAAAGAAGGAATCATTAACCCCATAGTTCTTCCTCCAGAAGAGCCAAAATATTTTAATGGATTATCAAATTTCCAAGAATTCTCCAGTAATGCAACAAATGCTCCGGTTTCAGTAAACAACATTCCATCGTTTGGTAATATTTCTTTTGATATATCTATTACGTCTTGAGCAGCAAATATTGCATTTGTAGGTCTTGAAAATCTGGGCTCTATATCTTCATATATTTGATTTAACTCTTTTGTAGTCCACCCTTCTGTCATATCGACATCCATAATGCGTGACATTGTATCTTTTATATTTCCTGTACAAATAACTTGAGGGTCGGGAGATAATGTCTTAAATTCTTTCGAAGATATAATTTCGATAGTATTTATTTGTCCTTTTGGCCACGGAACATGGGTCATCATCTGGTCAACTCCAATTAAAATAATTAGATCAGAACCTGCAATTAATTTTCCTGGCCTTGTATTTTGACTTTTTGTAAAAGCAGTAGAAACTCCAACCCATCTTTTGTGGTTCTCTGGGAAAACTCCTCTAGCCTTCATTGTAGATAATACTCCGGCACCAATTTTTTCAGAAAATTTGACAACTTCATCAATGGCGTTGTCTGTCCTCACTCCATCTCCGGCAAGTATTAATGGCTTTTTAGAAAGATTTATTAATTCTTTGATATTTATTATTTCACTAATTCCAGATATGGATTCCTTTTTTTGTTTGATTAATTCTTTGTCTGAAGACTCAACAAGACCCATATCTGATGGGAAATCTATAAGCACAGGGCCTCTTAGTCCCTCCATAGACTTATGAAAAGAATTTCTGATTAAATGAGCAGGGTTTTCTTTGGATAAAGTAACCATCGATTTTGTAATTGATTTCATTAATCCTTGATGGTCTACGTGCTGTACCATTTCATTTTGATATGAATAGTTTGGCGTTGTCTCGCAAACACAAACTATGGGCATTCTTTCGAAATAAGCATTGGAAACACCACCTGCCAAATTGCCAGCACCAACCCCTTTGACTCCAAGGCATAACCCAGCTGATTCTTTGATTAATCCATAAGTTCCAGCAGCTATAGCAGCAGTTGATTCGTGTGCAACATTTATGAAATCTAAACCTATTTTACGACCGCTATCCATAAGATCTAGCGGCACTCCGCTCCCAGGTATACCAAAAAAATGATCATTCGACATTTCCTTAGCTATGTTCATAAACAATTGGCTTAATTTCATAAAAATTCCTAACTTATTTAGTTATTAATTTAATATGATATATCTTTTGAATCAATGTTTTTCCATAAATACCAAGCAGCAACAGTACACCAAGGATCCCACTTATTTCGATATTCTTCAATGTCTGTTTGTGAGAGCTTTGTCTTATTATAGGCATATTTAATTGAATTAATGAGACCTACGTCTTTAGTAGGAAAGATATTGGGTCGTGTCAAGCAAAACATTAAGAACATGTGTGCAGTCCACTCTCCCACACCTCTAATTTTAGTTAATTTATTTATTATTTCACTGTCGGTCATGTTTTTTAGTTGAACAAAATTTAATTCCCCTTGGATGACTTTGGATGAAATGTCCTTCAAGTAACTTATTTTCATTCTAGATAAACCGCATTTTTGCATTGTTACTTCATTTAAATGTAAAATTTTTTCTGGCTTTAATTCAATAAAGTTTTCAAGCTTTGCTTTTATGCTATCAGCTGATTTTAAAGAAAGTTGTTGCCCGATGATTGAATTTACTAATGTTAGAAATGCGTCCTTAGAAGCTTTAAGGGAGCCTACAGGGTGTGCAATTATTATTTTCTTTAAAACTCTATCTGATTTGCTAAGTTCTCTTTTTGCTAATTGCCAATATTTAGGTTCCACTAATTGCCTTTTAAACCAAGATTTGGATGTGAACATTCCCACCTATCTCTTGGTGACCAATTACAATCCATTTCATTGGAACCCCCTAGATTGATCATTAAGAATATAAATATCGCAGTGACAATTAGCGGAAGAATCCATATTGTCCTGAAAGGCTTAATGTTTAACCAAAATGAATAAATAATTTTTTCCATTAGTCTTAACCTCCGTTTTTGATAAATCTATTTAAAATGTCCTTTTGATATTCAACAAACTTAATGTTTATATACATTTTTTCTATATTTTGATCAATGGTTTTTTGGCCTTGAGGAATTGGATTATTATTAAAAAAGTCCTCAATTCTAGATGCTAATTGTTTGCTTGAAACAATTTTGACTCCTCCAAATATCCTAGGTAAAGAATTATCTGGAAATTTCTTTTTTATGATTTCCCAATTATTTTCTATGAAGTTCCATACTGTTTCAGTGTGCCTATAATTCCTTAATGTATACGCTATTAGATACGGCGCATCTTGATTTTTAACAGCTTCGGATATAGACGCTTCTAGTGTTCGCTTTAATAGGCTTGAATCTTTGAATTCAGCTAGCGAAAACAAAAACCTCATTTTTTCTTGAGGTGTAACTGCACCTTGATATCTGGATAAATATTCTTCATAAGTACTTTCATCACCATGGTTTGCCACTATAGATACTGCAGCAGCTATTAGGTTTGGCTCTAGGGGCGATTTATTTTTATTATATTGATCAAAAATATTCCGAGCCTTTGTAATATATTCGTCGTTTTCACAAGTTATTCCTAGTCCTCTGTATATTATGGATCGTAATTCTTTCGTTTTCTTAGTCTCACTTTCATTAGGAAGGTCACCAATTTTATTTAATAAGTGCAAAATGTAATTTTGAATTTGAGTAATATAATTATGTTTGAGTTCTTTGTCTACGTATCTCTTTAAAGAAGTTAAAGTCGCAAGAATTAATGACTGTAGTGCCGGGTCGTTATCGTTGATGAAAGACATCGCTGCTTCAATATATGTATCAATAGTGTTATTGCATGATACTGCACTACTCCATAAGTCATCTACCAAAGAAAATCTTTCAAATTTATTTAAATATTCGATGTTATTAAGTATCGTTATTAAAGAATTTTTTGAATACTCACTTCTATAGAATCCATTTGCATTTACATTGCCATATATTATCTTTCTTTTTTCTAAAGAAAATTTTTCAATAGAATCTTCTAAAAGAATTTTTTTTGATTCAACTTTTGATTCTGATAACATTTTTATCTCTATTGGAACCTTCCAAATGAGTCCGTTTGTTAAATTATCGTATTTGAAAGTCGACTGCTCTAAAGACACTATATTATTTACTACACTAAAAGATATTCTTGGATATCCCGGTTGTAAGATCCAAGAATTCATAGTTTCCCTGACAGGTATCCTTGAATATTCTTCTATGCTATCCCATAAGTCTGCTGTTTCAGTATTAGAAAATTCATGTTTTTTTAAATAATGACGTATACCTTCTCTAAATGAATCTTCACCTACATACTGCTCCAACATCCTCAGTACTGCCCCTCCCTTTTCATATGTAAGCAGGTCGAACATTGCTGAAGCGTCGTCTGGTGATACTACTTCGAATTCAATCGGCCTGGTAGAGTGCAAAGAGTCCACATCAAAAGCGGCAGATTTTTCAATACCAAACTCTACCCATCTTTCCCACTTCGGATTGAATTCATCAACCGCTTTTGTGGCCATAAATGTTGCAAAGGCTTCGTTAAGCCATATCCCATTCCACCATTTCATTGTCACTAGATCACCAAACCACATATGTGCTATTTCGTGCATAACTACATCGGCAATTCTAGTTAGTTCGGCTTGAGTTGCCTCTTCTTCATTAACTAGTAATAATGCTTCTCTGTACGTTATGCAACCCAGATTCTCCATAGCGCCAGATGCAAAGTCTGGAATTGCTACCATATCTAATTTATCTCCTGGATACGGCCTGCCGAAATAATCTGAGAAAAATTTCAGTGCAAATTCGGCCGTCTTAATCGCAAAATTAACAAGATGCGTCTTTCCTATAGCGTGAATAATTCTAAGTGGAACGCCGTCCACATCTATTTCTCTTGTGGCTTCAAAAGGTCCTATTATAAATGCCACCAAGTATGTAGACATTTTAATAGTGTCTTCAAATTGATAGATGTCGTGAGTTTCTGATTTAGTTAGTTTTTTTATTGCTGTGTTAGATACGGTAAATAAATCTTTTTCAACCTTTAAAGTTACTGAAAAGACTGCTTTAAATTCCGGTTCGTCAAAACAAGGGAAGGCTCTTCTGGCATCTGTACTTTCAAATTGAGTAGTGCCAATCTTATGATTTACCCCATCTTCATCCTTGTACGTTGACATGTAAAACCCTCTAAGCGAGTTATCTAATTTGCCTTCAAAATCTATTTTAAGTACATATTCACCTTTAGGAAATTCATTATCAAAATTTAGAGTCAATGTTTCGTGCTCTTTATCATATGAAATATTTGAAGAATCTGATGATGCTTTTCCATCAGTCATTTTTGCATTCTTAATATTTAGTCCTACAGAATTAATTTTTATTGAAGAAGTTTTTTCTTTTAAGTCTAAAAATATTTTTTCGCTACCTGAAAAATCTTCATTATTTAAGTTTGGTTGGAGATTAATTTCATATCTACTTGGTAAAATTGATTTTCCGAGTCTGAATTGATTTTCCATAATGTACCTACTAAAAACTTGTTATTCCTTCTATTCCCAATTGTATAGCTATCACAATCATTGCAAGAGACAAGAGCTTCATCATCAATCTACCTTTTAATTTTTTTGATATTAGAACTCCTACTTGTGATCCTATTATGGCTCCAATACCAAGAGGCAAGACTGCTTGAGTCTCTACATTTCCATTTAAATAATGAGCAAAAGATCCAAATACTGTATAAATCGACATTGTCGCGACAGATGTTGCTGTAGCTACTTTTACTGGAAAATTGAAAAAATACACTAAAGAAGGTGTTCTTACAGGTCCACCTCCTATCCCGAAGAAACTTGAAATAAAGCCGAAGCTTGTATTTAAAAGTGTTGCAAGAGGTTCAATGAAATTATATGAATATTTTTCACCGGTGATTGGAGTAACTTTGCGGTAAACACGCCAGTACCCTTTACTATTTTGTTGATTTGTATCTAAAGCAGTATCCTCTTTTTTTTCTGATTTTGCAGGACTCCAAAATACGTACAGTCCTGTAAGAATCAACATTAGAGAAAACAGTATGTTGAAAACATTACTTTCGATTTTTTCTAGCCCAATTACCGCCAATATTGCTCCGGGCATGGCAGCTATACTAAAAAGTATGGCACTTCTTATATCTACAATCTTAATTCTCAAGTAAGATATTGCGCCTGAGATTGATGCCACTGAAACACATACTAAACTTGTTCCTACAGCAATTTTACTGTCCCAGTTAAATAGAAGTATTAATACTGGGCCAATAATAAATCCTCCTCCAGCCCCGACTAACACTCCGTAAGATGTAGCAATAATCCCTAAGATTAAAAATAGGATTATTTGAATTGTTGAAAAATCCATTAAGATCTAACTCCAAGTTCTGTCGTGGGCATCTAGCTTATTCCACTCATCTGTCGCTTCAAATGCTCCAGTCGGATAGATGTCCATCTCCCCAAATACCTCGTGTCTGGCCTTATCATTTAGATGTTTTCTGACTGCATCTTCATTTAATTCAATTCCTAAGCCTGGAGTTTCAGGAACTTTTACAAAGCCATTATTTATTATCTTTTTATTTTCTCCTGTTACCAAGTCATCCCACCAAGGATTGTCGACAGAATGCATTTCCAGTGCAATAAATCCTTCTGTTGCTGCACCGCAATGTACGTTAGCCATTGCAACTACAGGAGATCCAGCTTGATGCAAGAACATTGGTATTCCTTTTTCTTGAGCATAATTACCTATTCTCTTTGTCTCTAAAATCCCACCTGATGTAGCCAAGTCTGGATGAATTATTGATACTGCTTCATTATCTATCAGCGGTTTGAAGCCTTCGAGTAAATAAATATCTTCTCCAGTACAAACAGGCGTATCTACCGAATTCTTTAATTGTTTCCACTGATTTGTGTATTGCCAAGGGATCATGTCTTCATACCATGCGAGGGAGTACTGATCTAGCTCCTTTCCTAATCGGATACAGCTTTCTAAACCAATATGACCAAAGTGATCAGTTGCAATAGGAATCTCATACCCCACGATATCTCGAACTACTCGAACATAATCCGATATAGCTTTTATGCCGATATCTGTTAATTGTATTCCCGTGAAAGGATGCATAACAAGTTGCGATTCTACTGTAGGTGAATTTGATTTATTGTAGTCGTTAGGAAAAATTAATCCACCCGGTACCTTCTCTGCTATCCATGTGCCTATATCCATCTTAAGATATGTGAAGCCTCTTTCCATCCTCCCTTTTAGTGCCTTGCCCATGTCTTCAGGATCATCTCTAGTAGGCGTATCTGAGTAAACTCTTACTTGATCTCTATATTTACCTCCAGCAATCATATATGCAGGGACTCCATACGCTTTACCAGCTAAATCCATAAGAGCCATTTCAACGCCACAGACTCCTCCTCCTAATCTTCCATGCCCACCAAATTGATGTATTTTTCTAAATAACCTCTCGACATCGCAAGGATTTTCACCAAGTAATCTGCTTTTGAGCATCAATGCATATCTTGCGCTAGCCCCGTCTCTAACTTCTCCTAATCCAACTAAGCCTTGATTTGTATATAGTTTTATAATTGGCCATCTCCAATTGTTTTCCCCTACTATTGCAACTCTTAGGTCAGTTATTTTTAATTCACTGGGCTTGGAATTTGTGCTTACATTGTTCATGATCACCTTTCTAAATATTGCATGTTGACACTTTAGGATCTTATTCTGAGTTTGCTATAAAATCAACGAATGGAAAGTTGGTTATTTTTTGCGTTATTAAGTACTTTTTTGTTTGCGCTGGTAAGTACTTTTGATAAATACGGTGTATACGATAAGTCCAACATATCCAATCAAGTTTTTTCTATGTATGTTGGATTTAGCAACCTTGTTGTAGGTATATTAATGCTTATAATATTTGGCTTTGATTCTTTCTTAAATATATATTCATTTGTTGGACTAGGAGTCGGTTTTATTCAAGGAATTGGACTTATAATTCTATTTTGGGCTTTGCAGAAAAATGACGTAACTAGAGTGATGCCTGTTTGGTCTTCATACCCAATCGTAGTTCTATTAATATCGCTAACATTTACATCTGAAGAATTGGGGTACCTTCAGATTGCTTGCATGATGATTATAGTCGCAGGTAGTATATTTTCTTCTACCAGCATGAAATCTTATTCAGTTAAGATTAATTATAGGAATCTAATGATTCTTGCTTTTGGAATGACTATTTTCGCCATTTCTCAAGTCATAAATAAACAGGTTGTTCAAAATATTCCTGTAACCCAAGCTTTTGGGTTGAGAGGAATAGGGGTTGTTTTCTCTCTCTCTCTTCCTTTTTGTACAAAGACTAACCTAAGAGAATTTCGCTCTTTTATTATTAATTGGCGTCTTAGTAGGTATCTTTTTTTTGCTGAGACTATTTTAGCTACTTTTGCTTATTTAACTATGCTATTAGCTCTACTGACTGGCCCTGTATCACTAATATCTGCTGTGTCTGGCGCTCGACCTATTTTTATATTCTTGATTTATTGCTTGCTATCTATTTCTCCTGTTCACATAAAAGAAGATTTTAATAAAGGAGCAGTACTACTAAAAGCTATTTCTGCTATATTTGTTTCAATCGGAGTAATTGCCCTTGGTATCACATAGAAAAATAGAGAAGATTAACGTTGCACAAATAGGAACTAGGCATGGACACGCTACATCTGTCCTTATAACACTTCTTAACAACCCTTTGGTAAGCTTAAAAGGTTTATATGAACCTAACTTAGAAATAAGAAAGTCTCTTCGCTCTAAAAAGGATTATCCGTGGGATCATATTAATTTTTTTGATAGTGAAGATGAACTGTATAGAGAAGATATTGTCGCTGTAGCTTCTGAAGGCGCAAACGAGGAATCTTTGCAGCAAACTTTCGATCTATTACAAAATAATAAGCATGTTTTTTATGATAAACCAGCAGGAGAAAATTTTTCATTATTCAAAAAATGTGTTGAATTAGCTGGCAAGAAGAATCTTCGCCTTCAACTTGGTTACATGTTTAGAAATCATCCAGGTTTTATGCTTATTGATGAAATAGTTAAAGCTGAAAGAATTGGCAAAATATTTTCAATAAGAGCACATATGTCTACCAATATAGAAGAACAAATGAGAAGACAAATCTCTGTACATCGTGGTGGAATATTCTTCGATCTTGCTGGTCATATGCTCGACCAAATTGTTCATCTAATAGGTAAACCTAAACACATTACAAGTTTTATACGTAAAGACATTACTGACACGCCAAACTTTTTTGACAATACTTTATGTGTATTCGAATATTCAGATTGTTTGGCCTCTATAGATATAGCATCCGGAGAGCCTAGCCCTATGGCTAGGCGCTTTGAAGTCTATGGTACTAAAGGTAGTTTGATAATGGAGCCTTTTGAACCGGCTCAAACAGTGCGAATAAATATCCCAAAGGAGAATCCTAATGAACTGTATATACCTTTAAGAGATAAACCAAGATATGTTGATGGATTCGATAATTTTATCAGATCTGTTAAGGGAGAAATTACTCCAGAGAGAACACTAAAACATGAACTAGACGTACAAGAGACCCTTCTCAAGGCTGTTGAGTTGATATAGGGTATTTACAATGATTTCTGTATTCAAAAAATCTAATTCACCTTTTTCGAAACTCTCTAAATTAGAAAAAAAGATAGTCCGAGCTTGGTGTATGTATGACTGGGCTAATTCTGGTTTTTATACAAGTGTAGTTTCGGCAATAATGCCAGTATATTTTGTAGCTTTATACAAAGAAGAAATGGGTTCTGGAGCAGTTTTCTTTGGCTTTCAATTTTCAGCCTCAGTAGTCTGGGCACTGACTGGTGCATTAGGAACTTTTATCGTCGCACTAAGTAGCCCAATTTTTGGCATTATAGCTGATCGTGCTGGACTGAAAAAAAAGCTTCTTACTATTTTTTGTGCAGCTGGATCTTTGTGCACTCTCTTACTTTTTTTCTCTGCGTATACTGCAACTCCATGGCTATTTAGTTTAGCTTTTTATTTTCTTTCTGCTATAGGCTTTGCTGGTGCTAACGTTTTTTATAATTCACTCCTACCCCACATTGCTCCTGAAAACTTACTAGATGATGTCAGTAGCAGAGGTTATGCTTATGGATATTTTGGAGGAGGATTACTTTTATTGGTTCATGTCATATTCCTTATTTTCTTTGACTATTCTGATATTGCTATAAGATCTTGTATTGCATCCACTGGGCTGTGGGCATTTGGTTGGGCTTTATGGACAATCTTAGTAGTACCAGAACCACCTATAAAAAACCCAGATTCAGATAAATTCAAAATATCTCGATCTATTTCGAATGCCTTTAGACAATTAAAACATACTGCAGGAGAATTCAGACAATTTAAAACGCTACTTATATTTTTACTTGCTTTTATAATTTTTAATGATGCAATACAAACAGCATTAGGAATAGCAGGAGCATTTGGACTTGATGTCTTAAGGATTTCCCCTGAAACTAATATCCTTACAATTTTACTAGTTCAATTTGTTGCCACTCCAGGTGCAATATTTTTTGGTTATTTGTCTAAAAAGATTGGAACCAAGAAAGCCCTTACAAGTGCGGTCCTCGGGTGGGGAGTAATCACCATTTTAGCAGTAGGATTTGCTCCTTTAAATTTATCCGAACATTCACAATATGATTATCAATTAGAATATGACAGTAAAAGTTCTTCTTATCAATTATTAACTAAACCTACACTTTCTGACACTAATAAAAATGAAATTGAATGGGCAAATATTAATCTAGTTTTTTTGAGTAAAGACTCACTAACTGTTGACGAAACCTCCACTTTCATTGAAAATTTTTCATCGGAAAATTGTCGTTTTAGTGCCTCAGTATCTAGTGGTTCACTAGATGGATTGACTTCAATCTGTGATAATCATCCTTCAAAACTTAATGATAATTTCATTGATTTATGGCCACGATTTTTACGATCAATACTCTGGATGCCTTTAGGATTTAACCAAGATATGCAATTTCTTATGTTAGGTATTGGAGTAGGTATTGTTATGGGCGGCTCTCAAGCCCTTGGTCGCAGCATGTTTGCCTACATGGTTCCTAAATCTCGAAGTGGTGAATTTTTTGGATTTTTCTCCTTTTCTTGGAGAGCTGTTTCTGTTATTGGACCATTAACTTATGCTTTAATTGCTGGTTTCTTTACTCCAAGAACTGGGCTGATTTCTCTGGCAGTTCAAATTTTTGTTGGTGTTATTATACTGCGATTCGTAGACATTGAAGATGGTAGAAAAGTAGCTTTAGAGCACGACAAGCCATCCTATAAAGTCAAATAAATTTTATAGCTTTATCTGGCCAGTTTACAGTCATTGCTGTGGCACCTGCCTTTAACATTTTTTCAACGTCAGAGAGTACTTGAGCTCCCCAAGCACAAATCGTTATTTTATTTTCTTGTAATGACTCCTTTAAATTGTCCTTTTCCCAGAAATCTGAATTAACATTTGGTATGTACATATTAATATTATTATCTAATAGCAACTCCAAAATATTCTTTGGTGTGTTTGATTGAGAATCTATCAACCATCCTACATTAAATTCAGGGGCTAATTTTTTTGACATAATTACTTGTTTGTAGTGAAAAGAAGTCAAACTAAAACCTGGCATAGAGTACGGCTTCTTTGAATAATTCTTCCCCCATCCGGCCTTTTTAATTGAATTCAGTACAATTTCTGCTAAATGATTTTCATTAGATTTAAGTTCTATTTGAAAATGGACAGAGTTTGAATATTTAGTTAGTACTTCGTCTAAAGTAGGAATTTGTTCATCAGAGAAGGTGTCATTAAACCATGAACCTGCGTCAAATCTTTTTAATTCGTCAAGTGTAAAATCTTTTAAGTTCCCTTGGATATTTGTTGTTCTTTCAAGGTGGGTATCGTGAAAAATAACAGGAACATTATCTTTTGATAGCTGCACATCGAATTCAATTATCTTAAAATTATTATTAATCGATTCTTCAAAACTAGCGATAGTATTTTCTGGCGCTCTTGAAGAGAATCCTCTGTGTGATATTAACTTCATTTTTTATATTAATCTTAATTATTTTAAAAAATGATAATATATTATTTAAATAAAGTAATTTCTAATACTTTGGATAACTTTTGAATAATTTCAAGAAAATACAGAACATAAAGTGCGATAACTCGATTTTTATTGTTGCTTTCAAGGGTTGGTCTGATGCAGCTGAAGGTGCTACTAGTGCTGCTCGTTCAATAATAAACCGCTATGATGCTGAAATGTTTGCTTCATTTGAAGATGAAGAATTCTTTGCATTTGCTAGAGAAAGACCTACAGTCAGAACCATAGGCAAAGACAGGATCATTGAATGGCCAAAAAATGATCTTTATTTTATACCATCTTTATTTGATGGAGATACATCTTTAGTAGTTTTAGATGGAACGGAACCACATTTTAAATGGAAGACGTTTTCACAAGAAATTTCTTCACTACTAAATTCCTTGAATGTGAAGGCTGTAGTATCTTTGGGAGCCTTATTAGATTCAATTCCACATACTAGAGGTGTTCAGACTACTGTTACAGGAGTTGACCAATATATGCCAAAAAATTTTACACAAAAAAAGATAGAGCCTTCTCGATACGAAGGCCCTACTGGCATAACGTCAATTATACTAGATGATTTTAGAAAATTAGGTATACCAAGCATGAGCATTTGGGCTCATGCTCCTCACTATCTACAGAGCTCCCCCAACCCTTTAGTGTCACAAGCTTTACTGGAAGAATTGAATAAATGGCTTCCTCTCTCTTTTGATGTGAACAAGCTAGAGAAAAAATCACAGAAATATATTAAGGCCTTGGATAATGCAATTGCTCAAGACAATGAACTCAAAACTTACATCGAAAAATTAGAGTCTAAGTATGATTCAGCAATTATAGATTTTCCTCCTCCTAATGATGAAACTCTTTTGAAGGACCTAGAAAAGTTTTTGAAAACCCAACGAGGTAATGGCAATACTGAGTGAATAGATATCTTACATATTTCGAATGAAGATATCTATAGTTGGATCCAATTCTGATACTTTATTTCTACTTAACAGAATTTCCTTTTTAGGTCTAAAAGATATCGATGTTAGTGTTTTTAGTGACCATAAGATTCAGCGAAAACTAAAGAAAAACTTCCCTTTTATTGAGACTCCTTGGACTCTTAAAGACACTATAAGTGAATGTAAGATTATATTTCATAGTGTCCCACTTAAAGGACTTGAAGACTCATTTTTGAATTTGGAAAAAATATTGTCTACTGACATACCCATTATAGATTTTTCTTCTAACTCCACGATTTCTAAGTCCGTTGCAAAAAAAATACTTTCTCATGATATTTATACTTCCGTTATTAATTGCATTTCCTTTGGAAAATTAAATTTCTCCTATCAAGAAGAAAAGATTCATATCCCTACTGTAGCTAACTCTGAATCTGATTCAAATTCACTTGAAAAAGTTAATAAATGTTTAAATAACTTTAAGATTTATTTTAAATTTATGGATCAAGTTGAACTTGATGAGATGTTATTTACAAATTATTATCTTCCAAATATCGTTTTATTTGCATTAAGAGATTATTTACACGAAAAAAATTCTGTTTTATTAAAAAGTATTAATAAAGAATATATAAGTAAATTAGATGATTTAATAGATTCCTCCATCGGACACGATCTCATTGATGATGTAGATTTTAAGGCTGAGTTAAGAAAATCTGTAGTTCGATTGAACAGCTACATTAATAAGACCATTGATCACGATAATACTTTTACTGGATCTAGCTATCAAAAACTTGATAGTATATTAAGTTCTAAATTTAATGAATATGAATTACCTTCTTCTAAAGACACTATTTTAAGCTATTTTTTTGGAGCTAAATTCGCAAAGTATATGACGAGTTGGGGGAAAATCAAAGATCCAGATGATTAAACTAAAACCAACTAAACACGCCAAGGGAACTATAGAGATTCCTAGTGATAAGAGTATCTCTCATAGAGCAGCGATACTTAATGCAATTGCATATGGTACTTCTCATATATCTAATTACAGCAATGGGGATGACTGTAAATCTACATTGGAGGTCATGTCTGCCCTAGGTGTCAATATAAAAACTGAAAAGCGCACCAATTCCCTTGATGTCACTATACTTGGCAAAGGGATAGAGGGGATGTTTAAACCCAACGAAATTCTTGACGCCGGTAATAGCGGCACTACTACTAGATTATTGTCAGGAATATTGGCATCGACTAACTTTGCATCTACTTTATCTGGAGACGAATCCCTCAATTCTAGACCAATGAAAAGAATAATTACCCCCTTAGAGAAAATGGGGGCAATTATTGAAAGTAATAATTATACAGCTCCTTTAAAATTTTCCCCCTCTATATTAAAAGGGATAACTTACTTTATGAATGTAGCTAGCGCCCAAGTGAAATCTTGTATATTAATTGCCGGACTTTTTGCCAATTCTTCCACCAGAATTAATCAACTTGCAATTTCAAGAGATCATACTGAAAGAATGCTGGAATCTATGGGTGCTGCATTAGAGATAAATGATTTGCAAATAGATATTTCTCCGTCTAGTCTTCGATGTATAGATGTAGAAATACCAGGTGATATTAGTTCTGCTGCTTTTTGGCTTGTTGCTGCCACTATTCATCCTAAAGGAGATTTAACACTTAGAAACGTTGGTATAAATCCTACTCGTAAAGGTGTCATTGATATTTTGAAGATAATGGGAGCCAATATTGAACTTTTTAATCATAGAAATATAGCTAATGAGCCAGTTTGTGATATTAAGGTCGTACACTCTCAACTTAGAGGAACTGAAATCTCTGGCGATATTTTGCCAAGCTTGATTGACGAAATTCCTATTCTTTTAATTGCCGCTGCAATGGCAGAAGGCTCTACTGTAATCAAAGATGCGACTGAACTGAGAATCAAAGAAACAGACCGTTTGTTTGCAATTTCAAAATTCTTTAAAAAATCAGGTATTGCACACGAATTATTTGAAGACGGCATGCTATTAGAAGGTAATGGAGAGTTTAGAGGAGGGAACTTCGAAAGTTTTGGTGATCATAGAATTGCAATGGCTATAGCTATCAGTTCTATTGTTGCCTTAGGAGAAACTGAAATTGATGACCACCAAGTTGCATCAGTTTCTTATAAGAATTTTTGGGAGGATCTATTTACTATATCTAAATGATATGTTTTCATCTCAAGATCAACAAAAAATATATGTTATATCGGGTCCATCGGGGGTAGGTAAAGATACTTTAATGGAGGAATTAAGTAAAAGGAATTCTGATTTGCACATTGCTATAACAGCAACTACAAGACCCCCTAGGTCTCTCGAATTGAATGCAGTAAATCATTATTTTTATGATGTAAATGAATTTAAGAAGTTAATTAGAAAAAATGAATTACTAGAATGGGCTGAAGTTTACGGCAATTTCTATGGTCTCCCAAAATCTGAAATTAGTAATAACATTAATCGTGGAAAAAAAATTTTAGTTAGAGTTGATGTTCAAGGTGCATCTAGGTTAAAAGAGCTAATACCACAAGCAATCTATATATTTATTAGTCCAGAGTCTGAAGATGATCTTAGATCTAGGCTAAATTTAAGGCATGAAGATTCACCGGTAGAAATTGAAGCAAGAATTTCAAGATCACGATCTGAACTTGACGAAGCAGGTTGGTTTGATTTCATAATTGTTAATTACTCGAACCAAATTAATGATTCAGTTGAAGAATTAAGTAGAATAATAAGGTTGAAATAAATTGAAAATAATAATCGCACCACAAAGTTTTAAAGGTTCTTTGACGGCCAAACAAGCTGTCAAACATATTGCTGATGCAGTTCATGAAATTTTTCCAAAGTCTGAAATAGTTGAATTACCTATTGCTGACGGTGGTGACGGTACCTTGCAAACCTTAGTAGATGCCACTGGAGGAAAAATTAAAAAGACCAAAGTCTTAAATCCTTTAGGTATCAACATAGAATCAGAATGGGGCTTGCTTGGTGATAATAACAAAACTGCTGTAATTGAAATGGCCCGTAGTTCTGGTTTAGCACTTCTTGACCGAAAGCATCTTAACCCAATGATTGCTTCAAGTTATGGAACTGGCCAATTAATACTAGAAGCAGTAACCAATGGATGTGAAAAAATTATTTTAGGAATAGGCGGTAGTGCTACAAATGATTGCGGTGTCGGAGCAGCTCGGAGTGTTGGATTTAAATTTCTCGATGCCAAAAATCAGGCAGTTAGCAATGATGTTTCTACATTTAACAAGATTGTTAATATTGATAGATCCAGTGTTGATACTAGAATTGCAGGTATAGATTTTGAAGTTGCTTGTGATGTTACTAATACCTTGTGTGGAAAAGAAGGAGCCTCTTTCATTTATGGTCCCCAAAAAGGTGCCTCTCAATCTCAAGTTCAGATATTAGATAAAAGCTTAAAACATGTAGCATCAGAGATAAAAAAGAACCTAGGGGTTGATGTAATTGATTTAGAAGGAGGTGGTGCAGCAGGTGGAATGGGAGCAGGGATGGTAGCATTTTTTAATGCTAAATTAAGACCCGGAGTTGATATTATATTCGATGCTTTGGACGTCGAAAGGAAAGTAATGGATTCTGATTTAATAATTACTGGCGAAGGTCAATTCGATATTTCATCAACTTACAATAAAGCCCCAACTGCAATTGGGAAAATTGGAATGAAGTACAAAATTCCTACCATTGGTCTTTGTGGTTCTTTTGGCAACGGCTTTGAAAAACTAGATGAATTTGGTGTAATTGCGAAATCTTCTATCATCAATAATGTTTCTGATCTAGAAACAAACATGAAGAATGCTGGCAACCTTTTAACGATTGCCGCAAGAGAACAGCTAAAAGCAATTAGATTAGGTATGAATCTATGACACTATATGACGTATCGATTATAGGCGGTGGTATTATAGGTTTTGCTACAGCTCTTGGAATTCAAAAAAAAAATCACAAGCTCAAATTATGTATTATTGAGAAGGATGACGTAGTTTCTAATCATCAAACTGGCCATAACAGCGGAGTAATACATTCGGGAATTTACTACAAACCTGGATCTTTAAAAGCCAATTTTTGTGTTGAAGGAAGAGTCAGTATGGCAAAATTCTGCCAAGAAAATAATTTAAAGTATGAAAAATGTGGAAAATTAATCGTAGCTTATACAGAAGAAGAAATTCCTAGACTTGAAGCTCTATTCGAGAGAGGAGTTGCTAATAAAGTTGAAGGATTAGAAATAATTGAACGTGAAAGAATTAAAGAAATTGAACCCCATGCTGCTGGTATTAAAGCACTTTATGCTCCGAATACTGGGATAGTTGATTATCGAGAAGTTACTGAGAAATTTGCTCAAATAGCTTTAAAAAATGGTTTAGATATTAAATTGAGTACAGAATTTGTTGGTTCTATAAATGAAAATGTTCAAATGAAAAGTCATATATTAAAGACTACTACTGGTGACATTGAAACTAAACTAACAATTAACTGCTCTGGCCTTCAATCAGATCTAGTTGCAAAGATGATGGGAGTTTATCCAAATCTTAAAATCATCCCTTTTAGAGGGGAATATTATAATTTAAAACCTGAAAAAAAAGATCTTGTCCAAGGTTTGATTTATCCAGTTCCTGATCCTGCTTTTCCTTTTCTTGGAGTACATTTTACTAAAACTGTCCATGATGGTCTCATTGAAGCAGGCCCTAATGCTGTTCTTGCTTATGCAAGAGAAGGATATAAAAAGACAGATATAAATCTTAAAGAACTTTTTTCAACCATTACTTATCCGGGCTTTGTTAGATTCGCATTACAGAATTGGAAGACTGGCGTTAGTGAAATTAACCGATCTTTTAGAAAAAAAGTTTTTGTTAAAGATCTTCAAAAAATGATCCCAGAGATTAAATCTTCAGACGTATATTCTGGTGGTTCAGGTGTTAGAGCTCAAGCAATTAGTAATGATGGCAAAATCATTGATGATTTTGCCATAGAAGTGAAAGAGAAATCCATACATGTTTTGAATGCTCCATCTCCTGGCGCTACCTCTTCAATAGTCATTGGTAACTATATAGCCGATTTAGCATTAAAACATTTTTCTTCTTGACTAATATATTGGATAGTTGTTTAATCATTTGTATTAGCAACTTAATCACTTTTGAGTTCAGGGAATCGGTTTAAGTCCGAACGGTTTGCGCCACTGTTAAACAGAAGACTAAGGTCACTGGTAAGCTGGGAAGGCCTCAGTCAAATTATTGTAAAAGTCAGGAAACCTACTCTTAGTGTTTCAAGAAAGGTTTTCGCAATAAAAACTGTAATCACCGTTTTATTGTGCTGTTTGGATGATTAACACACAATTAACAACAATTAGGCATATATCTCTTAAAGCTAAAATTATCTTTTTGGTTCCAATATTGTCTTTTATTGGCCTAGTACTTTTCATCCTTTCAATAAGTATTGGACCAGTAAATATCTCTTTTTATGAGACTATCTCAATATTCACAAATGGCTTCCTCGTAGATCTTGATGTTGATGAAGTCAATAGGCAAGTAGTTACTAACATTCGACTACCAAGAATCTTAATTGCTTTACTTGTAGGCTGTGCCCTATCAGTTTCAGGCGCCACCCTACAAGGAATATTTAGGAATCCAATGGCTGACCCAAGTATTATTGGTGTTTCATCTGGCGCTGCTACTGGAGCAGTAGTAACGATGGCCCTTGGAATTTCTAGTTCATCGATTTTTTTATTGCCTCTTTTTTCTTTTCTTGGAGGTATTTCTGCAGCTTTGTTAGTTTTTGCCCTAACAAGAGTATCCACTAGTAACTCTAATATGTCTTTTATCCTCTCTGGTCTAGCGATAGCAACATTTCTCAATTCAATCATTTCTTTGATCCTAGTGAGTACTAGAGAGTTTGGAGAACTTACAGCTATCCTTAATTGGCTAGCTGGAGGTCTTCAAGATACTAGATGGGACCACGTATTTATAATGTTACCAATATTTGTATTGTGCATGCCGTTTTTCCTATTTTATTCTCATAAGATCAACATCTTGTCCTTATCTGATGATTCAGCATCATCATTAGGATTAAACGTCCCAAGGACACGATTAGTATTTCTAGTGCTTACAACACTTTTGGTTTCAATATCTGTTTCAGTATGCGGAATTATAGCTTTTATAGGTATAATGATTCCTCATATTGTTAGGCTTATTACAGGCCCTGACAATCGGATTGTAATACCAATTTCAGCAATTTTTGGAGCTGTATTTATTCTTGCCGCAGATTTTATATCGAGAACGGTTATGGTTCCTCACGAAATAAGGCTTGGAATAATAACTAGTTTCATAGGTGCTCCGTACTTTATATTTCTAATAATTAAACAAAGAAAAATTATTATTGAAAGATAATTCAATGGATAAATACCTTCGAATCTTTTATTTAATATTTTTGAACCTTCTAATTTTTGTGGGATGCACTGAAGTCATAGAAGAAGTCAAAGTTATAGAAGAAGTCAAAGTTATAAAAGAAGTCAAAGTAGTAGAAATAAGTGAGTTACTAAATAGCGTCAATGGTATTGTAGATCCTTATAATCTTGAATGGCCAAGATCAATAATAGCTCTCAATGGATTGGTTGAAATAAAAGAACAGCCTGAAAGAATATTAACCATATCTGTGGGCCACGATGAGATGCTTTTAGGTTTTGTTGATACTAAGAAAATTGTTGCTACTTCAAGTTTTTCACAAGATCCAAATAGCAACGTCTTTGAAATCACTAAAGGATTACCAATAATAACATCTGAAATCGAAACTATTATCGCCCAAAATCCTGATATAGTTTTTGCCGATCCTTATGCAAAAATAGCTTTAATTGAAACTTTAACTGAAATCGGAATAACAGTTATCCAAACTGAGCTTCATAATGATACTAACGGGAGGATCGATGATATCCTCTTGGCTGCTTACGCAACAGGAGAGCTTGAATCCTCTTTTGAATTAATAAGTTTAATAAGTAATAAAGTTAATTATATTAATAATTTCAAAAGGAAAATTCCTAAAAATGAGACTAAAAAAGTATTAGCCGTAACTTATTATGATGCATATTGGGTTGGTGGTGAAGGCTCAACAGAGGGAAGTATTATAGAATTATCTGGTGGAGTTAATGTAGCAGCTCAAGCTGGAGTTGTCTCTAACAATATGATAACGAAAGAAGTTCTCATTTCCATGGAGCCCGATGTGATAATCATTCCTCAATCTGTAAAATGGGGAGGTCAATCCTTTTATGATGACCTTAAATCAGACGAAACCCTTAAAGAAATCCCAGCAATTAAAAATAATGAAGTATATAGGGTTCCAGCAAAATATTTTACAACTCTCTCACATTGGAACATTAGAGGGGTCGAAGAACTGATGAAAATATTATGGAATGACCCTAAGTTTGATTTAAATTTGGAGATATTTGGTGACTTTAAACAATGTCTACAATGTGATTTTTACGAAAATTAAAAAAAGAGATGATTTGAATTTAGAATTAACCAACATTACTTATATAAAAAATAAGAGAACAATTTTAGATAACATAAATCTCAATTTTAAGGGTTATTGTAACGGTATTTTAGGTCCTAATGGATCAGGCAAATCAACTTTACTAAAAATTGCCACTGGCATTATCAAACCGACTTCTGGAACTGTTAAAGTTGGATTTAGAGATTTGACTTCAATTACAAGAGGTGATTTATCAAAATTGATTACTTATATACCTCAAGATCGAGAGAACATATCTGGTTTCACTGTATTCGAATATGTAGAATTGGGTCGTTATCCTTATAGAGAAATATTTGGCTCTACAAGTCAAAATAGTAAAGTAATTATTGATGAATGTTTGAATACTGTAGGTTTAATTGATCGTTCAGAAGATTTAGTAAATCATCTTTCAGGTGGTGAAATGCAGATACTAAGAATAGCAAGAGCGCTTGCCCAAAGAACAAAAATTATATTATTTGATGAACCTACTTCTAACTTAGACCTAAAAAACTCAAGAAAAATATCAGATATTATTTCTCATCTTTCTGAATTAGGAGCTATAACTTTAATTGCTAGCCATGACATCAGATTTATCAATCAAGTCTGTGATAATGTAGCTTTGATTAAATCCGGAAAATTGTTTAAATTAGGCACGCCAAATCAAGTCATTAATAACAAAAATATAATCGATGCTTATGATTTAAGTTATGATTTTAAAGAATTTTTTTAACCGCTCTATCATTGAGGGCTAGTAGTTCTAACATTTCAAAAGTGTATATTCCGGATGTAGAACAAGGATCAGCGTTTGACCATAAGAATTGATAGGCGTAATTTCCTATTTCTAAATGATCAACGATAAATATATCTTCAGGGATAGAATTCACATTGAGTATTTTTCTACCTGTCATTTCTTCGACACAGTTAGCACAAGGACATTGTAATCTTAAATATTTATATGGATATAGGTACGCCCTAGTTTTATCGAATTCTAAGATGAGTCCATCATCGCCCATTTCTATATTTGTTGGTATATTCACCTTGTGCCTTTCAGTATCAATATTATATTCTAAAATATAATTATTAAATGTATTAATATATTTTTATGGCTGATAAATATACAGTAGCAATTGTTGGAGCAGGCGGAATTTCTAGTGCTCATGTTGCTGGATATAACAAAAATAAAGAAGATGTTGTGATTGAAGCTATAGTGGATCCTATTGCAAATGCCAGAAAAAATTTTCAAGATGAATATTCTGTTAAGCATGCATATTCTAGTATGGCAAATCTGTTTAACGACTTTGTTCCAGATATAGTCAGTATTTGTACTTGGCATTCTTTGCACCATGAACAAACAATCGAAGCAGCTGAAGCTGGTGTAAAAGCTATAATTTGCGAAAAACCAATGGCTATTGGGTCTGGACCTGCTTCGATGATGATTGAGGCTTGCAATAAGAATGATGTCAAACTTGTTGTATCGCATCAAAGACGATTTACCCCTGGTTGGGAGAAAGCCAAGCAATTGGTTGAACAAGGATTGATCGGCCAACCGATGTTTGTTGAATTGAAAGCTCTAGAAGGATTATTGAATTGGGCAACCCACAATATTGACGGCTCACGCTTTATTATTGGTGATCCAAAAACTAACTGGGTTTTTGGTGCTGTTCAACGCACAACAAATAAATATGAAAGAAATACACGAATTGAAGATTCATGCATGGGATTGATTCATTACAAAAATGATGTCCAGGCTTTCATTCAATCTGATCTAAAAAATTATGACTTTGAATCAAAATGGGCAACTAATCACCCAATATTTATAAGAGGTGAAAAAGGCGCTTTAGATATTTCTGAATATGAAGTTAAATTTCTTGGTGGTAATTCATCAGGATGGAAAACGATTCCTGCTGACGTACCTAAAGAACTCATTGAACCCATTGGCGGAGAAACTAACGGCAAATTAGTTTCAGAATTAATTCAATGGCTAGAAGGTGGACCTGAACATAGGTGCTCAGGAGTTAAAGCTAAAGAAACCCTTGATATCATGATGTCAATTTATCAATCTGCCCGGATTAATGAGAAAGTTATATTTCCCGTCAAAGAAAATGATTATCCTCTAGATTTAATGTTTGAAGAAGGAAAAATTCCTTTAAAGACCTTTGAAAAATATGATATTAGAGGATTTCTAAATAGAAGTGGTATTGATGAAAAAGATTATAACCGTCTCAAAAGTCAAAACTTAAGCCATCACGAAATAATGCGTCAGGTCAAAAGAAGCTGATCATTGTATTTATTATCTATATTGACTCTCTGGGTTCCACATATCTGGATTTGACCCTATGTAGTTTTTAACTGGTTCAGTTAATTTTGAAAACTGATCCAGTACATCACGTTCTAATTTAATTTCAAAGGTAGGCTTGTTCAGTTTGACCTCTTCTGCATTTCTAGCTCCTATTAGCATAGAAGATATTCCTTCTTGATTTTTAAGCCATCCTAAAGACAAGACAGCAGGAGGAATATTAATCTTTTCAGCTAGTTGATTTACTTGTCTTATTGCGTCAAATAAAACAACTTCACATCCTTCTTCATTATGTCTACACAGAGGTGAACGTGTTTTGTGGAATAAGCGACTTCTTGATACTCCATCAGGAACTTCATCAGGTGAGTTATATTTCCCAGCAAGGAGTCCTTGTCCTAGTGGACTATAACATATTATTCCTGTTGATTTTGCGATACATAACGGCTTGATTTCAAACTCTATAGCTCTCCAAATTCCATTATAAGGTAGTTGGTTTGCTACTACTTTAGTTAAACTAAGTATTGCCTCTAGGTCCAGAATGCCAAAGTTACTTACTCCTATGGACCGTATCTTTCCTTCTTCAAGGATTTTGTTGAGTTCATATACAGTGTCTTCAATATTGATGTCATGATTTGGCCAATGAATTTGATAGAGATCTATGTATTCTGTTTTTAATCTTTTCAAGCTATCCTCACAAGCTTTTCTTAAATTTGTGGGTTTTAGGTCTGCGGGAGGAACTTTTGTTGCAATAACTGCCCCATCACGATTTCCTTTTAAGGCTTCTCCAAGAACTTCTTCGGAGCGTCCATCACCATAACCGGGTGCTGTGTCAAAAAAATTAATTCCGTTTTCTAAGGAACTTGCTACTGCTGCAATTGAATCTGAATCTTCTTGGTGGCCCCAAATATCTCCGCCCGCAAAAGGCCAACATCCAAGCGCAAATTGTGAAACTTTAATATCTGTATTTCCTAAGTTTATGTATTTCATAATTATTTTTAGAATAAACTTCTGCTTTGACCTCCATCAATGTTTATACAAGCACCTGTTATTGTGAAAGCTAATTTAGAAGATAGAAAAGCTACCATATCCCCCACTGGTTCAGGCTTTCCAAATTCTCCCATAGGCATATTATCTTCTATAAATTTATCTACTTCATGACTTTCACTTGTTCTAACGAATTTCTCCCACGAGCCTCCATCGTGTTTTATTGAACCAGGAGCTATTGAATTAACAGTGATTCCTGTATTTGCTGTTTCAATTGCTAGATGTTTTGTAGCGGCAATTAGGCTTGCCTTTGATGACATGTAACTTGAACTTTTTCCACCAAGTTCTCTCCCGAAAATTGAAGCAATATTTATAATTCTTCCCCACCTTCTTTGGATCATGCCACTTGAGACTATTTTCATTAATTTCAAAGAAGCCCAGAAATTAATGTCGAACACGTTTTCGTAATTTATGAGGTCATCATTTATTAAAGAATCTGATCCAAGAGAACCTCCAACGTTATTTACTAAGATATCAATTGGCCCTAACTTGTCTTCAACTGTGTTTATAAGAGTTTCTAGTGATGAATAGTTATTATTAATCTCTGATACAACGCCAAAACTTTTTATCTTCAGAGAATTCAATTCATTATCGATTCTTTCTACACTTTTCGTACTTCTAGCGCAGTAACTTACATTAACGCCTTCTCTTGCCAATGATCGCACTGCAGCTAGTCCTAGTCCTCTGGTGCCACCTGTAACAAAAGCATTTTTTCCGGATATATTTAGATTCATTAGACTCCTAATAAAGTTATAACAAAATTCATTATAACAAGTTGAAAAATCATTTCACTAGGTAGGACACAAAAAATTGTAACTAAAAATACTTTAGTATACGGTGCTGTAACTTTTTCTGTATTATAACCAAAAGATACATAAAGTGACTTTGCAATAAGCACCAATACATAAAAGACTGATGCTGCAAGTATTATGTCACTAAGAGCGCGATAATCTCTTATAACTGGCAGAACAGCTATAAGACCAAGGATACGAGGCATTTGTGCAATAGACATTAATTTTAAGTGTCTTATAAAAGTAAGTCTATTAGTTTGAGGATTTTTATTGAAACCCTCATCCGTAATTCGATAGATGGTTGCTAATAAAACAATTCCTACTATAAAAGTTATGTAAAAAATGAATAAGTTTTTAACAATTTGTATTAAAAAAGATATCGCCGCTTCAGATATACTGAACGGCCTAGCTCCTTCTGGTTGTAAATAAGGGAGGGCAGCTCCGGAAATACAAGATATTATTAGTACGAAAAAAGATATAAATAAAAAGTTTTGTTTAGAAAATATATCTTCTAGGCAATCATTTTGAAGCCTTGCTGCACCTAGAATTGTTTTCAGCATTAAATATGATTTTCAACTTTTGCGGATATAATACTCTCAGATACTGCGCCAACTATTTGTTCTACAGGACTACCGTTTTTAAAAATCAATAGGGTTGGGATAGACCTTATTCCAAAAGTTGACGATGTAACTGGGTT
>Ga0066372_10000059_pt1 | contig 34238 bp, 31 predicted proteins | sample Knorr_S15_td_250_FD_77011 | JGI IMG/M metagenome (GOLD analysis project Ga0066372, IMG submission 77011) | Marine microbial communities from Southern Atlantic Ocean transect - Knorr_S15_td_250_ad_251m_LV_A | ecosystem: Environmental > Aquatic > Marine > Oceanic | place: Southern Atlantic ocean... | reverse complement strand
GCCGGTTCGATGGGGATCATCGCGAAGCCTGATCTGGATACCAGTTGGAAGGACCTCTCTAACTGCCTGGGCGTGGATCCGGATCTCTTTTTCCCTGAGCGCGGGGCGAGCACCCGCGAGGCTAAAGAGGTCTGCCGGGGCTGCGAGGTACGCGTCGACTGCCTTGAGTACGCCCTCCAGAATGGCGAAAAGTTCGGGATCTGGGGTGGGATGAGCGAGCGCGAACGGCGTCGCATCCGTCGCCAGCGGGCCCTAGATCGTCAGACAGCAGTCCGGGCCGCTGAGGCTGGCTGACAGATCCGAGAATGGGGTCCTCGCTCGTAGGACCCTTAGCTGGCCTGTTGTCCGATCCGCCGTTGGGTAGGGTCTCGTTATGAGCGCTCTTGCTGTCATCGGAACCCAGGAACTCCTCATTGTGGCCATCATCGGCCTGGTCCTGTTCGGTGGTAGCCAACTCCCGAAGTTGGCTCGCAACTTGGGACGGGCCCAGAAGGAACTCCAGAAGGGGCTTGCCGAGGGCCAGGCAGAGGCCAGTCCCGGGGACGACGACGAAACTTCCTGACCAGGGGACCGTTCACGTCAGGGACTCGGCTTAGGTGGCTGTTCCGGCCGGCCGGGCATAACAGGCCCGCCGGTACACTCCGGGCCTATGAGCAACTTCTCTGAGGAACTCGAACCGCAACCGCCTATTGGTGACGTCAAGGTTGTCTACCTCGGACCGGCCGCTCCGCATTGGGAGGTCCGGTCGAGTTTCGGCGATCCGCACCTGATCGAGTCCTTCAGGGACCGGGTGCACGCCCGCTTGCTGCTTCTCCCGCCCCACGACCCACAGTTTCGGCGTAACCGGGAACGCATCAACCGCGACGCCGAGCGCGAGAACGTCCTTATCTCTTGGGACCTTGGCTACGACGAGGAGAACGAGGCGGATTCCAGGGTCTGACCCCGGTTCGCCTAAACGCGACAACGACCCCGACGCCTGAATCGTCGGGGTCGCTGCCGGAACGGGGCGTGGAGGGGTCGCCCCTGGGGATCAGGCGGCCACGGCCACCAGATCATCCTTCTGTCGGCCCGCGTGGACCGCCGCTCGGCGTTCCTTCAGGATCCGGCGCCGTTGACGCTCGGAGCAGCCTCCCCACACACCGTGTTCGACACGGTTGGTGAGGGCGTACTCAAGACACGGCGCTGTGACGGTGCATCCGATGCAGATCTGCTTGGCAATCTCGACGCCGATGCCGTCGTGGGGGAAGAAAACCTCGGGGTTGCTGTTAGCGCAACTACCCCGGGCCATCCAGGTGGTTTCCATGGTCGGTATCTCTCCTGCTTTCTGGACCGCCGTACGGTCGGTCCGGTGGGCGACTCCGCCCCTGATGCCCTATTTCTCTCACACAGGACCGAAAACCCCCGTAAAAGCCGAAAACCGTCCGTTGAGACGGGAGATTGGGGACCAGCGGACATTTAACGCCCCGTTACCTTTCGGATGGGGTTTACCTACATTTTCGTCCATATAGCCGGATACCGGTCAGGTCGATCTCGTAGGATTCGGAGGGCTGGTTGGCTTGTCGCCGCACCGTCCGTTTGCTGATGACCGACTCTCCCACCGCCCTCTCCGGACACGCAGACAACCGCCCGGGGATGTCCCCACTGGTTCGTGCCCTGCTCGTCCTGGCGCTTCTCTATCTGTTCCTGACCGGGGTCGAGTTGTTAGGCGGTGGCTTCAAGTACCTCGGCAAGGACCTGGTTGACGGCCTATTCGACGGCGTTTCTAATCCGCTCGGTGGCTTTTTCGTTGGTCTCCTGGCAACCATCCTCGTCCAGTCCTCATCGGTCTCGACCTCGGTGATCGTGGGCCTGGTGGCCAGCGGTGTGGTCGGAGTCGACGAAGCGGTGCCGATGGTCATGGGCGCCAATGTGGGTACGACTGTCACGGCCGTGCTGGTGTCCCTCGCCCACATGAGGCGTGCCCAAGAGTTCCGACGGGCTTTCGCAGCCGCCACGGTCCACGACTTCTTCAACGTCCTGGCCGTGCTCGTGTTTCTGCCGTTCGAAATAGCCACCAACTACCTGTCCCGAACCGCCGGATGGATCACCGACCAGGTCATTGGCAGTTCGGGTGCGAGTTTCAGGAGCCCCCTCAAGCAGGCAGTCAAGATGCCTGCCGGTTGGGTCAAGGACCTGTTGGCCGATCTCGGCGCACACGGCAACGTTCTGGGTGGCTTGCTCATCGTCATCGGGGTGGCGCTCATCTTTGTGGCGTTGGCCTTTATTACGAAGAACATGCGACTGCTGGTGGCCGACCGGGTCGAGGCCGCCATCAACCGGGCCCTCGGCGCCGGTTCCGGCATCGTGGCCATCCTTATCGGCGCGATCATCACGATCTCGGTGCAGTCATCATCGATTACGACGTCCGTGCTCGTACCACTCGCCGCTTCAGGAGTGCTGACCCTCGAGAACATCTACCCGGTGACCCTTGGGGCCAACGTTGGCACCACGGTCACCGCCCTATTGGCCTCTCTGGCCACTGGGAGTCCGGCTGCCGTCACGGTGGCGATCGTGCACACGCTGTTCAACCTGAGCGGGATCATGGTCTTCTACCCGATTCAGGCCCTTCGACGCGTGCCGATACGTCTGGCAAGAGGCCTAGCGGACATCGCCATGGAACGGCGCAGCATGGCTGTTGCCTACACGGTGGGTATGTTCGTGGTGGTGCCGCTGCTCGGCGTGCTGATCCTCCGATGAGACCTAAAACCGAACTTCTGACAAGGGGACGACGCCCATGGTGATGAGTTTCTTCCGCCGCAGCGACGACAGCGGCCTCGGCCACATTGAGGCGCAGGTCCAGCGCATGGTGACCGACGCCCGGCACACGTTTGACTTGGCCATGAACGCTATAGCCGGTGGTTCGGTTGCCTCGGTGGCCGACGAAGTTCGTCGGACCGATCGTCAGATCAACGTCACCGAGATGGAAATCCGCCGCGAGCTGGTCGTGCACTTCTCGGTCCATGCCGGCGGCGACGCCACCGAGATGCTCGTGTTCATGAACATGATCAAGGACCTCGAGCGGATCGGCGACTACAACAAGAACATCTTCGACCTGGCCGAGGAAGGAGTGTCGTTTGCGGAGGCCGAAGATCTAGAGCGCATCCTAGGATTTCGCGACGAGGTCTCGTCTCGTATCGCCCTGATGGGCGAGATTCTGACCGAGCGTGACGAGGAGCGGGCCCGGGCCTACATCGCTCGGGGGGACGAGCTACGCCGTGAGTTCGACGCCTTGGTGAGTGGGCTAGTCCACTCCACCGGTCAGGCCCTATACGCGGTGCCCCGGGCGTTGCTCTACCGGTTCCTGAAGCGCGTGACCGCCCACTCCCTGAACGTGGTCAGTGCCGTGGTCATGCCAGTGGACCGGCTGGATTACTTCGACGAGGACGTCGAGGACCGGGACTGACTGTTCTGAGATCAGTTGGTCCGGTGCCAGGCAACCGGCCCTAGGGTCGATAACCATGCGCATCCTCGTTACCAACGACGACGGGATCTCCTCCCCGGGCCTCGGTGCCTTAGCCGGTGCGGTAGCCGCTGCCGGACATCAGCCGGTAGTGGTTGCACCGTCCACCGACTGGAGTGGCGCGTCGGCCTGCCTTGGTCCTATCGATGACCCTGGTCGGGTCGCAGTGGACGAGGTGGAAGTCAGTTTGCCGGACGGTGGGTCGTTGGTCGGGTTCTCGGCGGCTGCGCCCCCAGCGCTGATCACCATGCTGGCCAGTTTGGGCGGATTCGGCGACCCACCTAAAGCGGTAGTAGCCGGCATCAACCGGGGACCCAATACCGGACGTTCAACCCTGTTCTCGGGAACCATCGGGGCCGTCCTGGCTGGTGAGCGTTTCGGCTGGTCAGGCCTGGCGGTCAGCCTGGACGTGGCCCCGTCCAGAAACGACGACCTTGGGTCGCATCATGAACCCCACTGGCAATCGGCCGCCGACCTGGCTCAGACCATGATGCCCTGGATGGTCGAGGCGCCACCCCGGACCGTGCTCAACCTCAACGTGCCGGATAGGCCAACGTCGGAAACTAGGGGTCTGCGGTGGGCCGACCTAGCACCAGTGGGAGGCGTTCGGACCGTTATCACCAGACGAGATGAGGTCGGCCTCTGCCTCGACCTGGTGGCCAACGACCTACCGGTGCCCGAGGACTCGGACAGCGACCTGCTGCGGAACGGTTGGGCCACAGTTACTCCATTGGCGCCAACCCACGCCGCGTCGGGGGACCTTCCGCTCGACGAGTGGGCGACAGGGTGGCGGAGCCAACCGGCTTCGGGCGGAGTCTCCGACTGAGTCCCCGGGTGGAAGACCATCCACGGCCCCCAACCCAAATCACCGCCGTACGTGGTGTCGGCTGCTGTTACGAGAGGTAGTCCGGCCCCCCCACCCGGGGTCGGAGCCCCGTAGCCTCCGAACCGTGGACGGCGACGCATCGGGGACGGGATCCTCTCCGGCCGACAGGCCCCGGGTCATCGTTAGTCCTTTTACCCGTTTCGCCCGGACACACGTGTTAGGGGCGGCGTCCGATGCCATGGTCGCCGTCGCCCTAGCTGGCTCGATTTTCTTCTCTATCGACCCGGACGCCGCCCGATGGAGGGTGTCCCTCTACCTGGTGTTGACCATTGCCCCCTTTGCCGTGGTCACCCCTCTGATTGGCCCGCTGGTTGACAGCGTGCGTGGGGGGCGGCGGGGGATGATTCTCCTCACCGTCCTGGGTCGTGGCCTCGTCGCCTGGCAGATGGCCCTCCACCTCGACGGTCTGCTGCTGTTCCCGCTGGCCTTCGGGTTACTGGTGCTGCAGAAGGGCTACTCGGTGGCCAAGAGCGCGGTGGTGCCGTCGCTGGTCCGCAACGACCTACAGCTTGTGGAGGCCAACGCCAAGCTGGCCCTCCTAAGCGCCGTGGGCAGCATGGTGGGCGCTGGGATCGGTGGACTCGCCCTACTGGTCGGGCAGACAGTTCCCGCCATGGTGGCCGTAGGGGCCTATGCCTTGACTCTGCTGTTCGCCCTCCGGCTCCCCAAGGTGGTGGTGGCGCCCGCCCCTACCACGGCTGGCGAGCGGGCCGAGCTTAGGAAGCGGGGCATCCGGGCCGCTTCGGTAGCTATCGGGACGTTTAGGGCCGTGGTCGGCTTCACCACATTTCTCCTGGCCTTCGAGTTCCGGGGCGGAGTGGAAGGGGTCCCGATCGACGGCGCGGGACGGGCGGCGGGGGCATCAACCGGTCTGGTACGGGGGCAGGACGTCCTGGGCAGTCCGGCCGCGCCAGCCTGGCACTTCGGCCTGGTGCTCCTTTCGGTGGGCGTCGGGGCGTTCCTGAGCGCCCGGTTGGCACCGGTAGTGCGACGGCGGCTATCCGAGGAGCGGATCATCCTGAGTGTCCTGTTCCTCGGATGTGCTGGCTCGGTGCTCTCAGCCTGGCTGGGCGGCCTGCGTGGGGCGGTAGTCATCGGCGGGTTGGTAGCTCTCTGCAGCGGAACAGCCAAGTTGGCATTCGACTCGTTGGTCCAACGTGACGCCCCGGGGGCCAACCACGGCCGGTCGTTCGCCCGCTTCGAGGGCCGATTCCAGCTGGTGTGGGCCGTGGGGGCCTTCCTGGCCGTCTTCCTCCCCCTCCAGGTGGAACACGGATACAGCATGGTGGCCGTGGCCATTCTGATCGCCCTCTGGTGGTTCCGTCAGGGGACCCGTCCGGCACCGCCGGTCGTCACCCCGGAGGACCCCGACCGGCCAGACGGACAACTGGGCTTCTGGCGTCGCGACACCTCCTAACCGTCTGGCTTTCGTCGACGTGCTGTGCCGTAGCTGATCAGATTCCGATTAGCGATCTAGTCGTTGTCGGGTAGGTCGATGCGGGCCAACCAGAGGCCGGGAGCGTCGACCTCAGCCGGAGTGGGCAGGTACCGCTTGTCCGACCACAAACGGGCCAGGCCGTTGGCCCCGTCGCGGTCCACCACACCTTCCACAAAGGCCGTCCCTCGGTCGACCTGATCCTGGGTGAGGTCGAGGCCCAGGATCCGTTCCACGAACCGATCGGCCTCCCCGGTGCCGACCCGCCTCCTCCGGACAGCCTCGGTGACCTGGCGGTACGACCCGATGAGGGTGCTTCCGACGTCGTCCATCACATGGTCCACATAGCCGATGACCACGGCAACCAAGGCTTCCAGCCTTGGCAGCAGCGCCTCCTGTTCGGGGGAGCGGACTGCGCCCAGCACCATCTCCGGGTCCAGCACCTCGTGGAGGCGGGCCAGGGCTTCGGGACCGCCGGAGATGTCCACGTCGCCCAACCGCTCCTGGAGTTCCGACGGGTCGTTGCGGAACGCCCCAGCGTGTCGTGACAGCAGGTCAACGAGGACGGCCCGTAAGTGGGGGACGCCGAGCACCGCATGGTGGGCGACCTCGTGGAGACAGATCCAGAGTCGGAGGTCCTCAGCGGGGAGGCTCCAGTCGTCAGCGAACGCGGCCACATTTGGAGCCACGACCAGGATCTCATCCCCTTCCCGAGGGATGGGCAGGTCGTAGGAGCCGAGGTTCCGGGTGGCTAGTCGTCCGACCATTGTCCCGGTGGTGACGGAGGCCATTAGAGGGGCCATAGCGGCTACCAGACCGGACAGCCAGCCTTCCGACAGGTCTGTCATGGGGTCGTCGGGGTCGCCGGACACCACCTCGATGCCTCCCGGGCCGAATGCTGACAGGCCGGCTACCGGATCGTCAGGCACCCCTGTCATGCGGGCCAGGTAGGGGTGGTAGGCGTCAACGGAAGCCAACGCCCAACCGGCTCGGGTAACTGGTCGGACCCCCAAGGTTCCCGAACGGGACACTGTCAGGCCGGTTCGGTCGGTGACGTTGAGTTCGGCCACCCGGACCAGCGACTCGTACTCCATACGGACTACAGGCTCCACGTTCGGCTCGCTAGTCCCTTCGGATGCGATGGCCACGGCAATCTGGCGGGCCGGATCCTGTCCACCGGCGCCGCTCATTCCGGGGAGGCCCGGTAGGTCGCTACCGGGTGTTCCCCCGAAGGCCTGGAAGAGAGCGGCGAAAGGATCGGCTCCGCCGCTGGGGCGGTCCCGGTCGTCGGGAGGCTGTGGTGGATCCTCGGCGCTCATACGGGCACTCTATGGCGATGGAGTCAGCGCATTTCCTGTGGGTAGGAGTTCAGCCAGCGGGTCTGGAGGGGTCCGGCAGTCGGGCTTCCGGAGGTCTCCGGTGAGGATCGTTGTCACGGGCTCCACCGGCGCCGTCGGGCGCCGGGTCTGCGCCCGCTTGGCCGCTGCCGGGCACGACGTCCTGGGGTTGGACCGTCGCTCCAGCGTTCCGCCCGCTCCCGGCGTGGAGATCCGGGTAGTGGACCTGGCGGTGGCCGACTTACGTAATCTCCTGGCCGATGCCGACACTGTCGTCCACCTGGCGTCCGGCGTGACGGCGGGTGACCTGGGTGCCAACACCGGCCACAACCGGTTGGCCGTCATGGAACGCCTCTTGGCTGCGGCGGCTGACGTGGGGGTCGAGCACCTCGTGGTGAGGTCCTCGGCCATGGTCTACGGCGCCTGGCCGGACAACCCGGTGCCGCTGACTGAGGCCGCGCCGGTGCGGCCGTGTCCCGACTTCCTGTTTGCCGTGCACCGGGCTCGTCTCGAGGAGATGGCCACCGCGTGGGCTGACGGGGGTGGAGGAGGTGCCAGGGCCGGTTCGTCGGGTTCGCGGATCCTGACCGTGCTACGACCGGCGGTGACGGTGGCCGAGGAGCGCCCCGGAGGCCTGGCCAGCGTAGTGGGGGCCGCAGCGTCGATTCGTAGTGACGAGGGAGAACCCCTCGGTCAGTTTCTGCACAGCGACGACCTGGCTGATGCCGCAGTGTGCGCGGTAGAGGCCCGTCACAATGGCCCACTGAACGTGGCACCCGACGGGTGGATCGGCGTCGACGTGATGGCCGAGTTAGGAGGGCCGGGTCCGCGCCTGCGCCTTCCGGGCCGCCTGGCTGTACTGGTGGGCCGGGTGCTGTTTGCTACCGGCCTCTCGCCGGCACCCCCCGGGGTCTTCCCGTACTCGGTGCATCCGTGGGTGGTTTCCAACGACCGTCTACGTGACCTGGGGTGGGAGCCGTCGCACTCCAACGAGGAGGCCTACGTGGCCGGGCATGAGCCGGGGATCCTGGACCGGATGGACGCCCGGGCCCGCCAGCAGGCATCGCTGGTTGGGGCGGGGATCCTGGCCGTGGGGCTGGTCTGGCTGATGTTGCGGTTGGTACGTGGACGGTCAGCCGACCGCCGAAGGTGACGGCGCCGCTAGGTGGGCCGCCGGTACCGGAAGCCTCCGGACGGGTCGGGACGCTGCGACCTACCGGTCCGTCGGGCACCGTACGATTGCGTCCCATGAAAGCAAACCCGGTCGGGTCCGACAAGACGGATACCAAGACTCGGCTGGAACTCACATCGGACCCACTACCGGTCGAGGAGTTGACCCGCTGGGTTGGTCAACCGGATTGCGGTGCGGTGGTCGTTTTCTGCGGAAACGCACGCGACCACGCCGAGGGTCGTCCCGGGGTGACGGCCCTGGAATACGAGGCCTATGACGCTCAGGTAGTCCCTCGCTTGGGTGAGATCGCCGACGGGGCCCGCCAGCGGTGGCCAGACCTGGGACGTGTAGCCCTGGTGCACCGGACCGGCCCGTTGGAGGTTGGTGAGGCCGCCGTGGTGGTAGCCGTGTCATCACCCCACCGTGACACGGCGTTTGAGGCTGGGCGCTGGTGCATCGACACGCTCAAGGCCACCGTTCCGATCTGGAAGAGCGAGACGTGGGACGGTGGCGAGAACTGGGGAGCGGACGCCCAACATATTGTCGACGTTGAGGGGTCGAACGGCCCGGCTGGCAAGGTGGCACGGTGAACCCGGCCGCCCTATTCCTGATTGGGGGGGCTGGCATGGCGGTCGTGCTCTCAATCGTTGTGTGGCTGTTCAGCCGGCCACGCACCAGGGTCGAAGACCCCAACGAGCTACGACGCACGCTGCGGTCCCTGCGATCGTCATCGCCAAGATCCGCGACGCCAGTACACGGTGACGGTGGCCTCCGAGTCTTAGGCCGGGAGGATTGGGACGCCCAACCGGGTCGGCTCGAGGACCAGCGGGACGGCTAGGAACCCTTCGTGGCACGGGACTTGGCGATCGACCTTGGGACGGCCAACACGCTGGTCTACGCACGCGGGGAGGGGGTGGTGCTGGCCGAGCCATCGGTAATCGCCATCAACGAGCGGACGGGTGACGTCCTGGCCATGGGCGACGAGGCCTGGCACATGATCGGGCGAACCCCGGAGCACGTGGTGGCCAAGCGGCCGCTGCGAAAGGGGGCCATTACCGAGTTCGACGTCACCCAGCGGATGGTCCGCTTGCTACTGGAACGGGTTGGTGTGAGCCGCTTTAACCGTCCCAAGGTGCTGGTCTGTGTGCCTTCGGCCATCACCGCCGTGGAGCGTCGGGCAGTGACTGAGGCGGCCCGAAAAGCCGGGGCCGCCGATGCGCAGCTGATTGAACAGCCGATGGCGGCGGCCATTGGTGCCAACCTCCCGATCAGTGAGCCGGTGGGGAACATGGTGGTCGATATCGGTGGAGGAACCTCGGAGTCAGCGTTGCTCTCGCTAGGGGGCGTAGTGGCTCTCGAGGCGGTCCGGGTCGGCTCCTTCGACATCGATGCCGCCATCAAGGACTACGTGCGCCGCGAGTACGGGTTGGCCATAGGTGAGCGCACCGCCGAGGAGATCAAATGGCACATCGGTTCGGCCGCTCCCACCCCGGACGAGGGGCGAGCCGAGGTGAGGGGTCGTGAGATATTCAGTGGCCTTCCCAAGACGGTGATCTTGACGCCGGCAGAAATCCGCGTAGCCATCGACGAGCCGGTGTCGGCCATGGTGGATTCGGTGGTGGCCTGCCTGGCCCAGGCGCCGGCCGAATTGGCTCAGGACCTATTGGCCCAGGGCATCTGTCTAGTAGGAGGTGGGAGCCTTCTGCAGGGTCTCGACGTCCGTCTGTCGGACGAGACCGGCGTTCCAGTGGTCCCGGTAGCCACGCCGATGGAGTGCGTGGTGATGGGGGCCGGCCAGTGCATCGAGTCATTCGAGGCAATGCGGGCCATGTTCATGGAGGGCCGCCGCTAGGAATCCTGGGTCGGTGACCCTTCCGGCTCGACGCCCAGGAGGTCCTCAGCGGCCTGCCGAACCTGCCAGTCCCGATCGGTGAGGGCGGACCGAAGGGCAGCCTCCACGTCGTCCCCTTCGAAGGAGGCCAGGGCTAGGACGGCGCGTCGCCTTACGGCCGGACGATCTGAGAGCCCGGCTAGGACGGATGCCCGCCCGCCCGCGTGTCCGACAGCGCCAAGGGCGGCCACCGCGGCCTCGCGACACAGATAATCGTCGTGACCGTTGTTCAGTTTGGACGTCCCGGCAACGACGGAGAGGGGGCCGACCGTATGGTCAGACCACTCCGGGTGTTCGCCGGCCGTCCAGCAGGCCACTTCGACTACCGACTGGTCGTCGTCAGCGAGTAGGGCCACGAGGGCCTTCCAGTGGACGTCGCTGGCGGAATCCCACCCGGCAAGGACCTCAAGAGCCCGTCGCCGAACCGCGGGATCGGAATCCGTGAGGCCATTGGTCAGCTCGAGATCGCTGAGGCCGTCGGTCGTCCGGTCCCCCGCCATGCGGTGGAGGGCACCCAGGGCGGCCGCCCGCACCACGGGCTCCGGATCGAACAGCAGGGTGCGGGCTCCAGCAGGGTCTCCGTGGTACCCGGCTAGGACGGCCTGGCGGCGCCGGTCCGCCACCTCTGCATTGGGGGCGGTTCCCTGGTGGACGTGGCGGCCACTCGGGATGCCGTTGTCCGGATCGGCTGAGGCCACGGTCAGCCGATGGCCTGTTCTAGGAGAAACCCGGAAAGGAACACCACGAGTCCGATGGCCGTGGCGACAGCTACCCCGGCGACCACCACGAAGACGGCCAATAGGACCAGCGAACGAAGCCGGTGCCACCAGCGGATGTGAGCTTTACGGCCGGTAATCACCCGTCGGGGCGGTTGGAACCAGATGCCTAGGCGGGCTCCGGGACTCCACGGTCTGTCCACAGCAAACTCGAGGTCCCCCGAGGGCGGAATCTGTGACCGGCGGGCCAGCAGGAGGCGGACCGTGGATCGGTTGGGGAGGCCGAAGCCGTGCCGAAGTCCGATGCTCGATCGGGTCGGGTCCGTGGCAGGCTGGGTCACTGTCGGCGAGAACCGGCAGATCGCCCCGTATTCGACGGCGCCCAGGAAAAGCATCATCAACGACCAGGACACGAACACCGGCGTCGGGATCGATCCGTCAAGCGGCGGAAACGGCAACTCCACGACGAGAAACCTACCCGTGGAGGACCCCGCGGACGGGGGCGGTGCACGGCGCCCACGGATGCTGGTCGGATTCCTGGTTCTCCTCGGGGTGGCCGCTGCTCTGATTTTGGCATTCGTGCAACTGCCCTACTTTGTGTTCAGCCCCGGGTCCGTCCGGTCACTCAGTGACCGAGTGGTAGTCACCAAGGGCCAGCGGTTCGAGCCGGTCGGTGAGGTGTACTTCACGACGGTCCAGCAGGACTCCACGGTCAACGGCTGGGAATACCTGGAGGCCCGGATCAGGGGGTCGTTGACCCTCCTCGAGGAAGACCTGGTCCTCGGTGATCGGACCCGCGACGAGAACAGGACTTTCAACCTGGACCTGATGCGGGTATCCAAGTCGGCGGCGGTGGCCGCCGCCCTCCGCTATCTGGGGGTCGACCCATACGAGGCCACCGGAGTGGGCCTGGCTCAGGTAACAGGACCGTCCGCCGGGCTGCTGACTACAGACGACGTGATCGTGGCCGTGGACGGCGAGCCAACCCGGGTGGTCCTCGACCTTGTGGCGGTCCTCAGGACGTATCACCCCGGGGACGTGGTGGCTCTGGAAGTGGAGCCGGTCCGGGGCGGACAGTCCCGGATAGTCAGGGTTGTTCTGGGGGCTCGTGAGGACGACCCATCGGTGGGCTTCCTGGGGGTGGTTCCCCAGACTCGATGGGAGGACGTGGAGGGCCTCCCCATCGACGTGCGGGTGAATACCGGCCGGGTGGGTGGCAATTCGGCCGGTTTGGCCCTTGCCCTATCCATCCTGGACCTGGTGACGCCCGGCGAGTTGACCGGGGGCCTACGGGTGGCGTCGACGGGGACCATCGACATTGACGGCAACGTGGGGCCGATCGGCGGGATCATCCAGAAGGTGGTGACGGCCCGGGAAGCGGGGATCGACCTATTCCTAGTGCCGACGGGTGAGTTGGCCGAAGCCCGACATCACGCCGGGGACCTTGTTGTCGAGGGGGTGGACAATCTGGCAGACGCCCTGGACGCTTTGGCTCGCTATGGGGGCCACACCACTGATCTGGCGCTTCCGTGAGGAAAGGTGCCGTGAGGCTTTCACAACACATTCCGGGGGCATGGCAGATCCGGCTCCGTAGTCCTAGGTCTGTGTGTCGGCCGTAGGCTTCCCGTATGCGCCCTGAAGACGCCCCACCACCCGGACCGCGCCCCTTCCCTCTTCGTCGACGGCGTCCGTCCAGGGGGTCGCGCAAGGTCCGCCTGATAGTCGGCGGGGTCGTGGCGGCATTCTTCGTTCTTCTGCTCTCCCTGCGGGCGATCGCCGGCTTCTGGACCGACTACCTGTGGTTTGACACCCTGGGTCACGAGAACGTGTTCGTCTCAGTCCTGAGCGCCCAGGTCGTACTGGTAGCCCTGTTCACCCTGCTGTTCTTCGGGATGCTGTACGGGAACCTGACGGTGGCCGACCGCTTGGCTCCCCGCGTCAGGCCACCCGGACCAGAGGAAGACCTGCTACGCGGCTACCACCTAATAGTGGGACGACGGCGGGGGCTGGTTCGCCTCGTCCTGTCAGGCCTGTTTGCCCTCGTCGCCGGACTGGGCGTATCGGGCCGGTGGGAAGAGTGGCTGCTGTTCACCAACGGCGTGGACTTCGGCGTCACCGATGCCCAGTTCGGCCGAGACATCGGCTTCTACGTGTTCCGCCTGCCGTTCCTCAGTTTCGTAGTGGGCTGGCTGTTCGCCACGCTGATCGTGACGTTGGTGGTGACCACGATCCTGCACTACATCAACGGCGGAATCCGTCTGCAGACCGCCGGCGAACGAGTCCAACCCCAGGTCAAGGCCCACCTGTCGGTACTCTTGGCCCTGATCGCCTTGGTACGAGCCGGCGACTACTGGCTGGCCCGGTTTGAATTAACCACCTCAGACCGGGGGGCCGTGATGGGGGCCACCTACACCGACGTGAAGGCCCAGCTGCCGGCCATCCAACTGCTGATCCTTATCTCCCTCTTCTCCGTGGTCCTGCTGATCGTGAACATCCGCCGCCGCGGTTGGGTGCTTCCCGCCCTGGCCGTCGGGCTATGGGCGTTCGTCGCCCTGGTGATCGGAAACATCTACCCGGCGGTCATCCAGAGCCTCCGGGTGGAGCCAGCCGAGTCGGAGAAGGAAGCGCCATACATCGGTCGCAACATTGAAGCGACACGGTTGGCCTTCGGCCTGGACAACATCACCCAAGCGCAGCTCACCGATTTCGACAATGAAGTGACAGCAGCTGACCTACGGGCCCACGGTGGCACAGTTCGCAACATCCGTACATTGGATCCATTGGTTGTCCAAGGGACTTTTGACCGCCTCCAGGGGGAGCGCGAGTTCTACACCTTCGCTGACGAGATGGACACCGACCGGTACACCATCGGTGGAGAGACCACCCAGGTCCTGCTTGGGACCCGAGAGCTGGAGTTGAACGAGACCCGATCCTGGGAGAACCAGCACGTGGCGTTCACTCACGGCTACGGGGTGGCCATGGCTCCGGTCAGTCGCGTGAAGGGCTCGGGCGACCCAGACTTTCTGGTCGGGGACCTACCGGTGTCCATCGACCCGTCGGTGGAGGTGGTGCTAGATCGGCCCCAGCTGTACGTAGGTGAGGGCCTCGGCGGGTATGCGGTGGTTGGGGCTAGCCGCGACGAGGTGGATTACACCGACGAGAACCAGGAGACGCGGACCGTCCGGTACGCCGACATCGGCGGCGAGGGCGGCGTTTCCATGGGTTCGGTGTTCCGTCGGGCGGCGTTCGCCCTACGGTTCGGCCAGTTGGAGCCTCTGATCTCCAACTTCATCACCGGGGACTCCCGGGTGTTCTATGTGCGCGACGTGCGCGAACGCGTCGAGAAGCTGGCCCCCTTCCTCCACTTCGATGCCGACCCGTATCCGGTGCTGGTGGACGGAGGGATCGTCTACGTAGTGGACGGCTATACGACCACCGACCGGTTCCCGTACGCCCAGACTGCCTCCACGTCGAACTTACCGAGGTCCAGCGGTCTCCGGCATCGCCTCAACTACGTCAGGAACTCGGTGAAGGCCACCGTCGATGCCTTCACCGGTGAGGTCGTCTTTTACGTCGTGGATCCTGAGGATCCTCTGGTGTCCGCCTACGACTCCGCATTCGAGGGCCTGTTCACTCCAGTGTCGGAGATGCCCCCAGCCCTTGTCGGCCACCTGCGGTACGCAGAGGATCTCTTCCGGGTACAAACTGAGCTGTGGGGCCGCTACCACGTCGACGACACCGAGAACTTCTACCAGCGGGCATCGGAGTGGGCGGTATCTCAGGACCCGGGACGGACTGGTGAGGGGGCAGCCAACCTGACCGTGGTGGACGACCAGGGCTTCAAGGTCGGGACCCGACACATGAGGATGGCGCCTTACCGGGCAATGGTCGACCTTCCCGGGAGCGACCAGACCGAGTTCGTGATTATGCGGGCCTACGTACCCCTTGACGAAGACGACGCCCGCAAGGAACTAGCTGCCTACATGGTGGGTCGCAGCGACGGCGACCATTACGGCGAGTTAGTCGTTTACCGACCCCCGTCTTCAAACTTTGATGGGCCAGCTCTGGCCGAGGAGCGGATACGTAACGATGAGGAGGTAGCCAGCCTTCAGACGCTGCTCAGCCAGCGGGGGTCGTCGGTGCTATTCGGCGAGTTGCTGCTCGTGCCGATCGAAGACTCGATCCTTTACGTTCGACCGTTGTACGTGCAGGCCGAGGGGGATTCCACGGTACCGGAGTTGGAGCGCGTCATTGTCGCTGTGGGTGAGAGGGTCGTGATGGCCAACTCGCTGCAGGAAGCGTTGGAGGATCTCACTGGGTCTCGCCTGGACGACCTGTTCGCCGGGATCAGCACCGGGGCGAAGACTTCGGAAGGTGAGGCCGATCCGGAACTCGCTACGGACGGTGGACCGGACGACGTCGTTACTGGCTCCGACGGAGGATCGTCGCTGGAGGGCGACCTCCCAGAGGACGTGGACGCTCTCCTGACCGAGTTGGTCGACTTGCAGCAGGCCTCGGCCCGGGCGTTGTCCCGGGATCCTGCCGACTGGTTGGAGTTCGGACGGATCCAGGCCCAGATCCAGGACCTGCTGGAGATCTTGGAGGGGTCAGTCTCCGACGAATAGGCCCGATCGATGAGGCAACGGCCGATCGGACGGGTGATCAGTCGATGGGCTGCCAGCCGCTGGTCCGCTGCGACGAGTCAGCACCCGGGGTGGGATCCGAGCCAGTGCGGACCCGAGCCGGCGAGTCGGCGGTGAGGTCGGTGAACGACTCGTCGCCGGCCAGGTCGGGAGTGGGGATCGGAGCGACGGCCTCGTCGCTCAGGGCTACGCCGGTGCTGTGGGCCACCTCGGCGATGCGGGCATTGAGTTCGACGGTGACCCGTGATAACTCGGCAGAAAGGCGGGCTACCTGGAGCCGAAGGTCCATGACGTCACTGGCCTGGTCCTGGTCGCCGACGGTGACCATACCCAGAGAGCGAAAATCGTGCTCGACGACGTCAATCCTCTCGGTCAGGTCGCGTATCGCGTTCACCATGTCGAGCAGGGTCTGATCGGTGGTCGGAAGCTCGGCACGGGTCCGGGAGCGACGGAGGGACATGGGCCGACTGTATCCACGGGTCGATGCGGCGGTCCGGCACCCCGGGGCGTTTGTTGTGCCCTGGGCCTAGATCCCGGCCGTGGTTACCCTCCCCGCCGTGGAATCGATCCGGCATCCAGAGCCCGGTCGCCGCTCCGGCCGTGGGTGGTGTTCGGTAGCCGTAGTTGTCATCGGACTGCTCGGCATCGTCGCCGTCGGGTGTGCCGGGCACGATGGTCGGGACATGGTGGCCAACGAGATCGGGCACAGCCCTGCATCCACCCGTCTACCGGGTGGGACGCCGGACCGAGGGGGAGGCTTGGTGTCAGGCCTAACGGTGTCTGGGGAACGGGCCCGGGTAGTTGCCGACCCGACGGTCGGGTCGGTAGTCCTAGAAGTCGCCTCGGGGGTAGTCGGGGTTCGGGCCCGCTACGACGTGTCCTATCCGCAACTGGGTGGCCTGTGGCCCGGTGACCCGGTAAACGTGGCACTCCGCCAGCCGATCCTGGCCGAGATCGCGCGGTTCGGTGACGAGGTCGCCGGGCTGGCGGAGGAGCTACCCGCCTCCGGGAGGACGGGCGGATCGAGCCGCCTCACCGGAGGGGCGGTGGTCCACCACCTTGACAACCGGGTGGTCAGCGTGGTGTACGACTTCGATTTGGTGGTAGCCGGAGCGGCTCGTCCGGTCGAGCTCGTGGGCTCGGCGCTGGTGGACCTAGAGACTGGCAGGACCCTTTCAATCGGGGATCTGTTCCTACCCGAGAGCCCGTGGATTGAGACGGTGACGATCCTGGCTGAACGGGATCTGGCGTCCCAGTTCGGTGAGGGAGTTCTATGGGGGGCCGAGGGTTCCAACACCTCGCAGGTAAGAGGACCGGGCCTGATGTCGGAGCCCGGAACGTTCGCCGTGTTCGGTATCTCGGCGAACGCCCTGATCCTTCGATTCGAGCGCCACCAGGTGGGACCGGGAGCACTGGGCACCCCCGGAGTTCAGATTCCGTGGTCATGGCTAGGTGGTCTCGTGGACCCCAACGGTCCAGCCGGCTTCTTCGCGAGCTGAGTCCGGCTCAGTCATCCGATCCGGGCGCATGGTCGATGCCGACCACCTCTTCCCGGTCGGCGATGGAAGCCAGGACCTTGGCTAACTCCACCTCGTCGAGGCCACGGACATCGATCGTTGTCTGGCGTTCGCCGTTTCGTTCGGCAGTAGCCACGGCCATTATCCGTCCGCCGACCGACTCAAGGCCGCCAAACAGGGCGTCGAGGGTGCCGCTACCCGGCCGGTAGTGGATCTCGAAGCGCCTCCTGGACCGGCGAAACAAGACGTATGGCTTCAAGGGGCCGAAGGTGACGACGACAACCAGGGTCATGGCTCCGGCCACGGTGGCCACCAGATAGAGACCCATGGCGGCGGCCACCCCGAAGGCGGCAGCCATCCACAGTGTGGCTGCCGTGGTGATGCCGGTCACAGTGAACCCACTGCGGATCATGGCACCGGCACCGATGAAGCCAATGCCGGTTACCACCTGGGCGGCCACTCGGGACGGGTCGTTCTGCTCACCGATGACGGCATACGCGCCGGCCACCGTGAACAGGGCTGCTCCGAGGGCGACTAGGGAGTGGGTACGCAGTCCGGCCGTCTTGTGACGGGTCTCGCGTTCCAAGCCGAGGACCGCTCCGAGGGCTAGTGCTAGGCCCAGGCGTCCGATTAGTTCGAGAGAGCTCGGTGTGTCCACGAGGTTGAGCCTGCCACAATGGATCCGGTGGACCGGAGAGGCTTCCTAGCCGGCCTAGCCCCAGCGGCTGGAGCGGGTGAGTTCCTCGGCGGGGAGTCGGATATCGAACCGTTCGCGGATCCGGGTGTCGACGTCAGGGGGGACATGGGCCGGGAAATGGCCGGATAACACCTCGCGGGCTAGCAGCCGGGCCCGCTCGTCGACCGATGAGGCACCGGCGTCGAACCAGTCGTCCGGGCTGAGCCGGTCTCCGACCTCTGGGTAGATGTACTCGGACTGCATGATGGAAAGCGTCTGGTCTTGGCCCAGGAAGTGGCCGTCGCCGTAGATGACTGACCGAATGGTTTCGACGGAGAGTTTGTCTGGTGTGATTTCGATGCCCCGGACGGTCCGGTTGATGGCGCCCAACATGTCGTTGTCGATCACCAGGGCCTCGTATGAACAGGCCAGAATGCTGGCCAGCATCCCGGCCGATTCGTAGACGAGGTTGGCTCCGGCGTGGCCGGCCAGGGCGACGGTGAGCCCCTTTTCGTGACCAGCTTGATTGTCGGGCATCTTGGAGTCGGCCATGCCGGCGGCCACCCCGGACGGGAGGCCGAGCCAGTTGGTGACTTGGGCGGCCGCTGCGTTCAGCACCGCTTCCTCACCTGAACCCCCGCTCATAGCGCCGGTACGGAGGTCGGACACGAAGGGCCACAGTCCCATCACGCATGGATGGCCAGGGTTCATCAGGTTGACACAGGTCAGGGCGGACAAGCATTCGGCCAGGGCCTGGGCCAGTGAGCCCGCTAGGGCGGCAGGTGAGGTGGCGCCAGCCTGGCCGGCCGACAGCAGATTGATGGGCATACCGGTGCGGACCTGGGCAACCATGGACCGTACGGCGTCCTCGGCATAGCGCAGTGGCGGCACCACAAAGGTGTTGTTGGCCACACAGAACGGGCGCTTGGCGAATGACCCGGACTGTCCACCGAGCATCTCGTCGAACATGTCGACGACTTCATGTACGTGCTCGGGCTGGAAGAATGAGGTACCCATGGGTTTGGTGGTGCCCATAGCCACCGCGTAGGCGGTGTTCACGTCGAGGTCGCGGGCCTCGACCATGTCACGAGCTACCAGCGTGCGGACGTGGAAGTGGACGTGCTCGAGGGTGTCGACGAGACGGGCCACGTCGTAGACGTCCTGGAGTTCGGACGGACGATGCTTCCTTGTCTCGTGCTCGTAGACCGACACAGCGGCTCCCGCCGTGCCGAAGTGGACTCGGTCGCCGCCCACCTCGATGGAGCGATCGTCGTCAAATCCGTGCCAAGTAAACGACTTGGCCGCCATATCTACGGCGTCTTCGACCAGCGAGCGCGGGAAATGAAGGCGCTCGTCCTCATCGACCCAGCCTCCGGCCGGGACGACGACCTCGATGAACTCGGGGATAGGCGTCCCCATACCGAACTCGTCGAGCAAGGTGAGCGCTGTGTCGTAGACGGTGCGGCACTCCGAGTCAGTGAGCGGCTTGTAGGCGCCGCCTGACAACCCGGGCCGGACCGCTTTCTCGTCGTCAGCGAGGCCGGCGGCCCGTGCTGCTACCCGAGCGGCTCGTCCGCCGGCCCGGCCGGTGCGCTTTTCGGAAGCGCTCATGCCCGCACTCGTTCGTTGGCCGGGTCGTGGGCCGCCTCGGCCAACACGATGGCCGTGTGGCGCTCACCGAACAGGGTGACCTCAAACTGTGACCCGGGGGCCTCAAAGGCCGGGTCTACGTAGGCGAAAGCCAGAGACTTCCCGACGGTGTGCCCCCACGTGCCGCCGGTGGTGACGCCTATGCAGAGGTTGCCGTCAGCTGAGGGGTCGTAGCACGGCTCGTTGCCCCGACAATCGGAGTCGGTGACGTCGACCTCGCAGTAGACGAGGACCATGTCGAGGTTCGTGCCGTCGGGACCACCGGCTTCTCGGCGAGCCAGCGTGGCGTCCCGGCCGAGGAAATCCCGGCCGGAGTCCAGATCGACGAAGCGTTCGAGGCGGGCCTCGATGGGCGTGATCTCAGTAGTGAGCGCGCCGCCCCATGCCTTGTAAGCCTTTTCGAGCCGCAGGACGTTCATGGCCGACGAGCCGAAGTGGACCATCCCGTGAGGTTCGCCGGCGGCCACCAGGGCGTCGTACAACTGGGGCATTTCGCCGATGGGGTGGTGGATCTCCCAGCCCAGCTCACCGACGTAGCTAACCCGGAGGGCGATGCCCGAAACACCGGCCACGGTGACCCGCTGGCAGGTCAGCCACGGCCACGCTTCGTTGGACAGGTCAGCGTCGGTGCAGGCGCCGAGGACGTCGCGGGCCCGGGGTCCGGTGACGGCCAGGATCCCCATTTGATCGGTCCAGTCCTCGATGGCCACATCCTCGTCGGGCAGTACGTGCTGTTCCAGCCAGTCCCGATCGTGTGTGGTGCCGGCGATGGCCGAGTTGAGGTAGAACTTCTCGCTGTCCATGCGAGTGACGGTCATCTCGCACTCGATCCCGCCCAACTCGGTGAGCATGTGGACGAGGCGGATGCCCCCCTGCCGCATCGGGAGCCGGTTGGCTGAGAGCCGTTCGAGCAGGTTCTCGGCGTTGGGGCCGGACACCGCAAACTTGGCGAAGGCAGTGAGGTCGGCGATTCCGACACGGTCGCGCACACTGCGGCACTCAGCGCCAACGATGTCATGGGCGTTGGAGCGGCGCCACGAGTATTCCTCGGGGTCGCCGTAGTAGCGGGGGCGCTCCCAGCCCCAGACGTCTTGCCACTGAGCTCCGAGGGTGTCGAGCCTCTCTGCGATGGGGGTTCGCTTAAGGGGTCGTCCGGCCGACCGGTACTCGCCAGGCATGCGAACTTGGTACATCTCGTGGTACTCGTCGACGGACTTGTCGATCGTGTACTGCAGGTCAGACCACGGGCCGAACCGGCGGGGGTCCATTTCGCGCACGTTGATCTCGGTCTGGCCGTGGACCATCCACTGAGCGAGGTACTTTCCGGCGCCTGGTCCCTGGGTGATGCCGATCGACGCGCCGGCGCAGAACCAGTAGTTACGGTGTCCGGCGGCCGGTCCCATGAGGTAGCCGCCATCCGGGGTGTGGGTGATGGGGCCGCTGACCACCTGCTTGATGCCGGCCTCGGCGAACACCGGGAACCGTTCGGCTGACACCTCCAACCACGGGGCCAACTGGTCGAGGTCGGGCGGGGTGAGGTGGAAGTGGAGGTTCCAGTCGATTCCTTCGACCCCGTAGGTGATGGAGTCGCGTGTCTCGTAAGGGCCGATGAGCAGGCTGTCGATCTCACGTCGGTAGTAGCACGACGAGCGGGGGTCGCGGATGACGGGCATCTCGACCGCGCAGGCCTTCATGGCGTCCAGTGGTTCGGTGATCAGGTACTGGTGGATCATCGAGACGATCGGGACGTCGATGCCCGACATGGCACCAACCTGGGGGGCGTAATGGCCGGCCGCGTTGACGACGTGGTCGCAGGTGACCTCACCCTTGTCGGTGGTGATCCGCCAACGGCCGTCGGACAGTTGGGAAACACCGATGACCAAGGTGTGACGGGCGATCTCGGCGCCCAGTTGGCGGGCCCCGGTAGCCATAGCGTTGGTGGAGCCGGTGGGGTCGGACCAGCCGTCGTCCGGGGTCCAGAAGCCGAGTACGACGTCGTCGATTGACTCCATGAGGGGGGCCTTCTGGCGGATGTCGTCGTGGCCGATGAGATGGGACTCGATGCCGATCTGGTCAAGCACTCCCTGGACGTACCGATACCACTCGGCCTGCTCGTCGTTGACGGCTAGGCGGATGGCCCCGCAGCCGTGCCAACCGGTGGCCATGCCGGTCTCGGCCTCAAGCTTCGTGTAGAGCTCAGCACCGTAGGCATGGACCTTGGCCATATTGAGGCTGCCGATGAAGTGAGGGACGAGGCCGGCAGCGTGCCATGTGGACCCGGAGGTGAGCTCACCCTTCTCAATAAGCAGGGTGTCAGTCCAGCCCTCGTGGGCCAGGTGGTACAGCAGACCGACACCCATGGCGCCGCCGCCGATGATCACGCATTGAGCATCGTTGCGCATAGGTGCTCCCATGGGTGCTCGGACTGTTCCAATGACGGGCCGACCGTAGCCCCTCTGCCGACTGGTACCGATGGTTCCTAAACTTTCTGGTCGTGAGCTCGCCCGCGGTCATTGGTCCCAATGAGATGGTCGCCGACCACCCGTGTACCGACCCCGACCTCTACGCCGCCGACCGGGGGCTACTGGCCTACATGCTCCAGGACGTGCGGGCCCTGGCTCGTCTGGTAACCAAGGGCGCCGCTGACGTGGTCGAGTATGAGCCCCTGGTCTGGTTCGTCCACGGGCTGAAGCGTCGCTTGGTGCCGTGTGACCTGGTTCGGCTGGTCAACGGCCGGGATCTAGAGGTCGTGGGGTTCTTCGGCAGCCGTCGGCGAGAGTCCAAAGGAGGGGCCGGATCCGACGAAGATCCAATCGACGGACTGGACGCCCAGCTCACCCAGGAGTTTCGTCGGTATCCGGGTATCGCCAGCTACTCGACCGTCGAGATGGTGGACGGTTTCTGGGCCAACCTCGTCCTGCACTCGGTTCCGTCGGACGCAGAGGACTGGCGAGGCAGTGATGTCCACCAGGGGGCGGTCCGGATGTCGCCAACCCTCTATCGGGACGTCCGGATTCACAACGGCCGGCTCGCAGGCGGCGTCGACTCGACCAGCGAGATTGCGCTGCACGGGACCAAGTACTGGGATTACGGCCCGGTGCCGGACACCCAGCCGACGTGGACGGCGGTACGAACGTGGTGAGGTTGTGACCACCCACCCGGTGGCCGGGCTACCCATGTACGACTGGCCTGAGGTACGAGACGCCGTCGATGCGCTGTGGTCGGCCATCGTGGAGCGACTGCGAGCCAAGGGGATTGAGGCTCCGGACCGCGTCTGGCGACCAACGCGGCCAGAGGAACTGTGGGCACATCCCGATCTACTGATCGGGGAAACCTGTGGTTGGCAGGTAGTCGACCAACTCCGTGGTCGGATCGAAGTGCTCGGCGTCCTGGACCGCGGGGTGGACGGGTGCGAACCCGGCGACTACCGGTCGGTGGTGGTCTGCCGGGACGACGACGCGATTGATGCACTGGAGGACCTTCGGGGCCGGACGGTGGCAACCAACGGGGACCGGTCACAATCTGGATATGGGGCGCTGCTGGCCGTATTCGCTCCGCTAGCCGTCGGTGGCCGGTTCTTCGACACCGTGGTTACCTCCGGTTCCCACCGTGCTTCTCTGCAGGCGGTCGCTGAGGGACGGGCCGACCTAGCGGTTGTCGACGAGGTTTGCTGGCGCCTCGGTCTCGACCACGAGCCAGCCGTGGACAGCCTGCGGATCGTGGCCTGGACTGAGCCGACCCCGGGACTGCCGCTGGTCACCGGGTGGCCCAGCGCCGGCCTACGCGATGTCCTGAACGAGGCGATCTCCGGGGCTGTGGCGGGTCTCGACGTCGCAGTGCGGGAACCGCTCCACCTCTACGGATACCGGATCCGGCCTACGTCGGACTACCGAGTCATCGCTGACCGCCTGGCTGCGGCTGCGGCTGCGGGCTATCCCACCATTGCCTGACCCGACCCGGTGGAGGCGCCGATGAGAGCTCTAGGGGACCAATAGTGTTGCCAAATGGATCTCGGTGACCGGGGCCCCGAGGCTGAGTTGAGCGAGCAGTCCGCTCTAGGTGGTCGGCGGCGCAGCCACCGTGGACGCCTTCTGTGGCCTCTATACCGGGCCCTCAAGAGGTGGCAGGGATTACGTGGAAAACCCGGGGTACTAGCATCCGGCACCCGCTGGCGGTCAATGGACTTAGATGAACGGGAGGAGGCCTACTCGCCAAGTTCCTGCATCGGTGGTGACTACGGACCGTTCATAGCCCGCTACCGGACGATGAGTGCTGAGGCTCGGTCACGAATCCAGGCGTGGCGTGAATATGCGTACGGTCCGGCACCGAGCCACCGCCTGGACCTGTTCACACCCCAGGATGTCACTGGTCACGCCATACCAGTCTTGGTGTTTTTCCACGGTGGCTACTGGCAGGAACTCTCAAAAGACGAGTCGTCGTTCGCCGCTCCCGCACTCGTGGGTGCCGGGGCCGCCCTGGCCGCCGTCGACTACACGCTCGCACCAGACGCGTCGATTACGGAGATCGTCGATGAGTGCCGTCGAGCTGTCGGGTGGCTCCACCAACAGGCTGACGAACTTGGAATCGATCCACGCCGGATCGTCGTGTCGGGTAACTCGGCTGGAGCACATCTCGCAGCGATGGTGGCCCTACCCGGGTGGCAGCGGGCGGCTGGCCTACCCGCCGACCTTGTCCGTGCCGCGGTGCTGGTATCGGGGATCTACGACCTCGCCCCACTGGTCGGAACCTCCATTGATATTCCGTTAGGCCTCACCGATGCCGAGGTGGAGTCAATGAGTCCGACGCGTGTCGCTCTCGACGGTTTCCCCCGGAGCCTTGTCTGCTGGGGGGAGGTCGAGACAACGGAATTCAAAGCCCAGAGCTGGGAGTTCGCCAACGGCCTGACGCAGGCTGGCACGACCTGCACCGTCCTCGAAGTGCCGGCACGAAACCACTTTGACGTGGTGCTCGACCTAGCTGACCCCACAGCGGACATCACTCGCCGGGTACTGTCAGTTCTCTAGGTCTGACGGGTAGGACCCGACGGGCGACGGAGATGGTGGATGCCCGCATTCAAGCCACAGATACCGATGGTGGTCGACCCCACAGGGGTTCGCACCAGCACGGATCCTCGGCCAATGGGAATAGGGACCGACGCCAGCCGCGCCGAGGTGGCGGAAGGAACCGGTGGCAGCCCTCTGGTCGACTTTGCCGCGACGAGCAATCCGTACATCGATTACCAGAGCGTCGACCTTCTCCTGTCGCTCCAGCACCCGCGCAGCGAGGCCTACGACGAGATGTGCTTCTTCATCATGGGCCAGGTCAAGGAGTTGCTCTTCAAGTCGTTGCACTTCGAACTACACAATGCCCGACACCTGGTCCGGGAGGGTTCGGTGGACGACGCCCTGATCGTTCTCGACCGGAGCCGGGAGGTCGCGCGACTCCTTACTTCCGCATGGGACGTAGTGGCCACCATCTCGGCCGAGGGCTTCAACCAGTTTCGCGACCACCTAGACCAAGCCTCCGGGCAACTCTCGTTCATGTACCGCCACGTCGAGTTCATCTTGGGGAACAAGGACCGTCGTCTAGCCGGCGCCCACCGGAATGTTCCGCACGTCTGGCCGTACATGGAGGAAGCCCTGGAAACACCGAGCCTCTACGACGAGGTCATCGCCCGCCTACACCACCGCGGATACGAGGTTTCCGGTGAGGTCCTGGATCGGGAGTGGTCGGAGCCGTACCAGCCGAGGGAGTGCGTCGAACAGGCTTGGTTTGACGTCTACGAACAGCGGGAATCCGATGGCGACCTCTACCGGCTTGGTGAAGCCCTCATCGCTCTCGACGACCAGATGGCTCAGTACCGATGGCGACACTTCGTCCTCGTGGCACGCATCATCGGGCACAAGCCGGGCACCGGTGGTTCGGATGGTGTCGGCTGGCTGCAGCAGACGACCGGGCACCGGTACTTCCCGGAACTGTGGGCGGTTCGGACTCGGCTCGGGACCTAACCGTCACCACCAAAGGCCCGAGTGGCCGAACAAATCGGTCCTTGACCTTGCCGTTGAGGGATGGGAGGTCTGCTAGTTCATCGAGCGTGGTCAGGCCTGGATGACGATGAGGCGGTCCTCGGTCATCTCGCGGACCGCGTAGGCGGGGCCCTCACGGGTATTACCCGAGTCGCGGATTCCTCCGTAGGGCAAGTGGTCGGCCCGCCACGACGGTGACTCGTTGATGAGCACTCCGCCGAAGTCCAGGACCTCGGCAGCCCGAAGGGCCTTGCCGACGTCGTTGGTGAATACTGCAGCCTGGAGTCCGTAGTCGCTGGCATTGGCTCGGGCCAGGGCGTCTTCGTAGTCGGTGTAGGTCGCTATGCCGACTACCGGACCGAACACCTCAACGCAGGAGACCTTCATGTCGTCGGTGACGTCAGCCAGCACCGTGGGGGCTAGAACTCCTTCGACCACAGTGCCGCCGCACACCAGCGTGGCCCCAGCGGCGGTGGCTTCATCGACCCAGGAGGCAACCCGTTCGGTTTCCCCGGGGTCGATCAGTGAAGAAACGTCAGTGGTCGGATCGGCCGGATCGCCCACGGAGAGGCTGCGTGCCTGACCGGCCATGGCCTCTGTGAACGCGGTAGCGATGGCCTCGTGGACGTAGACACGTTGGGTGGAGATGCAGGTTTGGCCGGCGTAGCCGAACGCCGCAATCTTCAACTTGGCTGCGGCGACAAGAGGGTCGACGTCCGGCTCGACGACGATGGGTGAGTTGTTGCCCAGTTCGAGGGACACCTTCTTGCGGGGAGCAGTCGTTCGGATATTCCAGCCCACCGGTGGCGAGCCGGTGAAAGTGATCATGGCGACATCGTCGTGTTCGACCAGGTGGGTTGCGGTACGACCGGGGCAGGTCACCACGTTTATCCAGCCGGGCAGAAGGCCACACTCGTCGAGCAGCACCTCGGCCAGTCGGATGGCGGTCAGCGGTGTGGCCGAGGCCGGCTTTAGTACTACCGGACAGCCAGCAGCGATGGCCGGGGCCACCTTGTGACACACCAGGTTGAGGGGGAAGTTGAACGGCGTGATGGCCCCGACCACTCCGATGGGGACTTTCTTGACGAAGGCCGTCTTGGCTACGCCAGCCGAGCTGGCGTCCGGGGTCAGCGCCTCGCTGACCATGGTGCGGGCCACCGCCGCCGAGAAGCGTGCGGTGTCGACCGCCCTAGAGGCCTCGACGCGAGCCGTGGAAATTGGCTTGGCCGCCTCGGCGGAGATGCTCTGGGCGAATTCTTCCTGGCGGGCGGTCAGTACTTCGGCTAAGCGGTCCAGGATGGAGGCGCGCTCGTGGGTGGGGGGAGGTCCTCCAGCTAGAGCGGCTTTCGCTGCGGCCACCGAGGCATCGATGTGTTCAGCGGTGCCAGTGGGCACGGTGCCCAGAACGCGACCGTCGTAGGGGGACAGGACTTCAGTGACTTCGGCGGAGTCAACTCGATCGGCGCCGATGACCATTAGGTGGTGTTCGCTCATAGGGACCTCCGGCGGGGTCTGTCAGACCGCGACAATCTACAATGCCCAATATCCTTTGGGACCAAATGAATGGATCCGACGGCTGACTGTGATCACTTGAGGCCCGACCGGTTAGAAGGAAAAGGAAGGGGATGGATATGGGTGAGCGACCGCGCGTTGATGTGGCCGGTGTGCCTGTGTCGGTAGATCACTACGTAGCTGGACGGCGCCTCTCGTCTACCACCACCTTCGAGGATCGTTCACCGCTGGACTGGTCGGCTGTCTTAGCCGAGGTGTCGGCAGGTGACGCCAGCGCGGTGGATGCCGCCCTGTCGGCGGCGACCGAGGCATTCGAGGGCTGGGCCGCCCTCGGTCCCTCGGGCCGTGCCCCGTATCTCCGCCGCCTGGCCGATCTGGTTGATGAGAGGGTGGCGGACCTCGCTGCAGTGGAGTGCGTCGACATGGCGATGCGCCACGAGAGCCTCCGTAACAGGGTCATTGGCCGAGGAGCACGCAATTTTCGCGCCTACGCCGAGTTGGCGGAAGATCACGAGGAGCGCATCTGGTCGTCCAATGGCACCACAAACCGAGTACAGCGCCTTCCGGCTGGTCCCGCCGTGGTGATTACGCCCTGGAATGCCCCATTCATGTTGGCTACCTGGAAGTTGGCTCCCGCTTTGGCCGCCGGAAACCCAGTGGTCCTCAAGCCTGCCGAGTGGTCGCCACTGTCAGCCAGCTTGTTGGCCGACTTGGTTGACGAGGCCGAGCTTCCACCCGGCGTTTTCAACATGATCCAGGGGATCGGTACCGACGTGGGCCCGACCCTGATCTCCGACCCGCGAGTTCGGCGCCTCTCGTTCACCGGTTCCCCGGCTACTGCCCGGGACATCGGGGTGGCTGCCGCGGCGAACATTGTCCCATTCACCGCTGAGTTGGGTGGCAAGGGTGCTCTGGTGGTCTTTGCTGATAGTGACCTTGAGGCCGCGGCCCGCACGGCCTCCGACCAATACGACGACTCGGGACAGGTCTGCCTGGCTGGTACGCGGCTACTGGTCGAGGAGTCGGTTGCCGACGAGTTCCTGGCCCGGTTTCACGACCACGTGGATACCCATGTGCTGGGCGACAGCAACGATGATGCCACGACAATCACCCCAATGATCCACCCCACTCATGTGGCCCGGGTCGAGGGCTTCATAGACCGGGCCCGGGCGGCTGGTGACGAGTTGGTGCGTGGCGGAGATCGTTTCGTGCCCGACTGGTGGTCCGGACGACCCGAGCACGCACTATGGGTCGAGCCAACGCTGATCGCCCCGGCGTCCAACGACAGCGAGATCGTGCAGACCGAGGTGTTCGGTCCCGTCCTGACCTTCCAGACGTTCGTCGGCGAGGACGAGGCAGTGGCTCTTGCCAATTCCACTGCCTACGGTCTGTCAGCCACTCTGTTCACTAGCTCGGCCCAGAGGGCTGAACGGGTCGGCGGTGCCCTGCGGGCCGGCACCACCTGGGTCAACTGCTTCTTGGTGCGGGACCTGACCGCTCCGTTTGGGGGACTCGGGATCAGCGGGTTGGGACGTGAGGGCGGCGACTATGCACTGGAGTTCCACGCCGACCTGAAGACCCTCCAAGTGAAGGATGGGACAACCACTTGATGGATCACTTGATCCGCCGGGCATGATTTGAAGCCATGACTGGACTCTGGACTTCCCGCCGCCGTGAGCTGGTAGAACGCGCGGCAGAGATGGGACCGTCCTTTGCTGCCCGTGCAGAGGCTGTGGATCGCAGCGCAGTGTTTCCGTACGAGAACTACGCAGACCTTCGGGATGCCGGTTTCCTCGGTCTCTGTATACCTGAGGAGCATGGTGGTCTGGGAGGCGACTTTGTGGCCTATGCCCTGGTTTCTGAGGAAATCGGCCGACATTGCGGGTCGACGGCGCTGACCTTCAACATGCATACGGCCACCATGCTGCTGACTGGGCAGATTGCCGACGATCTGGAAATGTCAGACACCGAGAGGGCCGGCCATGATCGTCGGCGGATCGGCTTGTGGAGGGGAGTCATCGACCACGGCCACCTCCACGCCCAGCCGTTCAGTGAGGGACGGGCCCCCGGCGAGACTGCTGGATTTACGGTGCAGGCCGTCCCGGTCGACGGGGGGTACAAGGTGTCGGGCCGCAAGATTTTCGCCTCTCTCTCAGAGGCTGCCGATTACCACAACGTGACTTGCATGGTCGAGGGGGATGACCGGGTCCGGTTCCTCGGTGTGCCAGCTGATGCCGAAGGCGTCATTGTCGAGGGCGACTGGGATTCGCTGGGAATGCGGGGTACCAACTCCAAGAACCTGGTCTTTGAGGATGCCTTTGTTCCCGCTGAACACGAGTTCCTGCCGGCCGGCTGCTTCGATCAGATGGCGGCCCGGTGGCCGTACTTCTACATGACACTGTCTTTCACCTATCTGGGGATCCAGCGTGCGGTACTCGACTACACGGCTGAGGCCCTGCGGGGTGGCGGCGGTCCGGTTGAGCGTCGGGACCTGCCACAAAAGCAGTTTGGCTGGGCCCAGATGCGTCTTGCATGGGAACGCTCGCAGGCCCTCACCTATCGGGTGCTGGGAGAAGTCGGTGTCGATCCGGGCCCGGATCGGATCGGACGGGCCTTGGCAGCCACGGTCACGGCCATGGAGACTGCGCCAGATGTGGCAGCTACCGCTGTACGGGTGTGCGGCGGCCGGTCACTGCTACGTCCTAGCGCACTGGAACGGATGTACCGCGATGCCCGTTGCGGTGCCACCATGCTCCCGTGGAGCGTCGATGTTGTTCTCGACCGTCTGGGTCGGGCAGGGCTCTACGACTGATCTGACGAGGGGAAAGTGGGGACCGGTATGAGCATTCCGTGGCACCGGGTCGAGGCTTTCTCGGATCACTTTGTTCGCTGTGCGGTGACGAGCGAAGAGACAACGGTGGTGCTTGCCGAGGATGACAGCCGGCCCGAGTTGGTCGAGGTATCGGTGCTCGCTCTCCAGCGCATCGGCGCGACAGTGTCGACGATGGTGGTGCCCACGCCACCGAACCGGGGACCAGTACCGGTGCGTTCCACGGGCGCCACGGTGGCCGTTGCCCGTAACCCTGCCGTCGTCGCGGGCCTGGCTGCCGCCGACTTCATCGTGGACTGCACTGTGGAGGGGCTGCTGCACGCCGAGGAACGCTCCGCACTTCTTGCCGACGGAGCCCGTGCCCTGATGCTCTCTAACGAGCATCCGGAGGTGTTCGACCGGGTCGGCTATGACGAGCGGATGGCCGAGCGGATTGAGCGAGGCCGCCAGCGGTTAGCTACGGCGGCGACCATGCAGGTCACTTCGGCGGCAGGAACTGACCTAACCGTGGACCTGGGGGGTGCCGCGGTCGCCGGTTCGGACGGCACGGTCACCGCACCGGGTGGCATCGCTCACTGGCCCGGCGGATTGGTGTTGTGCTTTCCGGCCGCCGGATCGACCTCAGGCATCGTGGTGATGGCACCAGGCGACGCCAATCTGACCTTCAAGGAGTACGTGCGATCGCCGATCGCCTGCACCCTGGAGGCCGACCACATAGTGGCGGTAGAGGGTGACGGCCTGGATGCCGAGTTGTTCTCTTCCTATCTAGCGGCGTGGGAAGAGCCTGAGGCCTACGCAGTGAGCCACTTGGGCTGGGGTATGAATCACGCCTGCCGTTGGGACGTCCTGCCCCTTTACGACAAGGCCGACGTGAACGGTACGGAACTGCGGGCCTTCGCCGGGAACTTCCTTTGGTCGACCGGCGCCAACGAGGTTGCCGGTCGATTCTGCCGAGGCCATTTTGACCTGCCGATGCGCAATTGCACCGTCACCCTCGACGGTGATCCCGTGGTAGTTGACGGCGTGCTGGTCGACGAACTGGCCTGAGTCGGCCGCACAAGACCCTCAGGTACCGGTGGATTAGTCCATACGACGGCTCAGGCGACTCGGACAGTGAGGTGTTTGGTTCCGCTGATCAGGTTGGAGCGCAGCCGATCAGATGTATCGACCACCTGGATGTCGTTCGTTCTGGCCAGTAACTCCTGAAGGGTGACCCGGATCTCCATGCGTGCCAGCCACGCCCCTAGACACAGGTGGGGGCCGTTACGGCCGAAGGCCACGTGGTCATTGGGGTCCCGTCGGATATCGAACCGATAGGGGTTGTCGAACTTTCGCTCGTCGTAGTTTGCTGCCGCCCACCACAACACCACCTTGTCACCGGTGCAGATGGTGCGGTTGTGGAGTTCTTGGTTGCTGGTCGCAGTGCGACGGAAGTGGGTGGTAACCGTGGTCCAGCGGAGGATCTCCTCGACGGCCGTTTCCACCAGCACCGGGTCGTCCCGCAGAGCCTGTATCTGCTCGGGATGGTCCACGAGAGCCCGCAGACCTTCGGTCAGCGAGTAGCGGGTGGTGTCGTTACCAGCCGCCACCAGAAGGGCAAAGAAGTTGTTGAACTCCAGGTCGCTGAGCGGTTCGCCGTCGGTGGTAGGGGCCAGTAGGCGCGAGATCACGTCCTCGTGGGGGCATCTCCGGCGTTCGGCGGCTGCCTCCTGGGCATAGCGGAAGACCTCTAGGCCAGCAGGGCTGCGAAAAGGGATGAGTCGGAACTCCTCGGTATCGACCTGATCGACGACGTGGTCGGTGTACTCGGGGTCGGAATTGGACAGCAACTGGTCGCCCCAGTCCACGAGTTGCTCGGCATGCTCGTCAGGCACCCCGAGGAGTCGGCCCAACATGCGCATGGGCAGCACGCGGGCCACTTCGTTCACGAAATCGAACTCGCCAAGGGCCAGGGCCTCGTCGAGGATGCCGGCCGTTAGCTCCCGGATCGGCTCCTCGTAGGACTCGACGGTTTGGCGGGTGAAGCCCCGGTTGACCAGCCGTCGCAGGCGGGTGTGGTCAGGCGGGTCGAGTTCCATCATCGTTCGCCGGGCCTCGGTCTCCTCAGTGTCCATTTCCTCCAGGCGGATCCCCTGATATGAGGTGAAGTCCTCCCACCGGCGGTTGAGTTCGATGACGTCCGCATAGCGGGTGATGGTCCAAAAGCCGGTTCCGTCGGACTCGTCGACCCAGGCCACCGGATCTTCGTCGCGCAGACGCTGGAATGTGGCGTACGGGGTTCCACCGACCCAGGTGTCGTGGGAGGCCAGATCGGCGTGGCCGTCGTCAGAATCCGGTGTCCAAGGGTGGCGGGCGATCGGGGTCGTTGTAGCGATGCTCAAGCACCAACTTCCGGCCGGAGGTCGGCCAGCGTCGTGCCACCATTCCACGACACACCCACGCTGCGCCAGTAGCCAGCGATCATCTCCCGGGGGGTGAGGCGGCTGAGTTCCTCGACCGGAGATTCGAATACCCGCAGGTCGACGTCACCGGTGAAGGCCGGGCTCACCTCGGCGTCGTAGCCCCGCATGGTGACCAGTTCGTGCAGCGAATCGGTGCCATCGGCCTCGATGGTCGGGACAAACCGATGGTGGAGCATGGGTAGGGCGTTTACGAAGCCAGAGTGGTCGCTGGGGCCGGTGATTGTGAATTCGGCTTCGACCAGTCGGCGTCCGTAAGCAGAACAGGTGGCGCCAAAGCGGCCACCTGGTTCGAGACGGGGCCCGGCTTTCCCGACGGTGACTGGTCGGGTCATCCAGATATCGCCAAGCTTCTTTGGGTACCCCTGGACATGGCCGCGGAGCATGGCGTAGTCCTTGTCGACCCAGATGTAGACGCAGCGACTGTACGTCTCTCCCCTGTATGTGCACCGGACGACGACGAAGCACTCCTTGTACTGGAGGCGGTCGGGGTCGAGCACCTCGTTGAAGTCGTTGGAGCACGACTGCCAGTCGGCCCAGATCACGGCCACAGCACCCGGGTCCTCTTCGGCCGGGGCCAGGGGCTCCGGGAGCAATTCGGCCACTGCCGCAGGTTCGGTCCGGTACTCCACGGTAAGCATGTCGCCCGAATAGTGCCAAGGGGGTGACGGGACGAGAGACGAGGCTCCTGTGGCGCTGCGGGGGAAGGTGAAGCCCTTGAGGTCTGGCATGCACGACAGCCTATCATTTGGTCCCTAATGATTTCCATGCGAAGATTGCTCTGGCACACCACGAATGAGAGTTGGTTGATGGGGAGCGGGAGATGACAACGGACCGAAGCGCTACTCGCGAGACGCGGCGGGTCCTTCTGGACGGGTCGGTGGCCTCGGTGTCGGTGGATGGCGACCAGCTAGTGGCCGACGACGGCCGGCGATTCGCTGAGTCCGAGGCGTTCCACCTCCCACCCAGTGAGCCATCCAAGATCCTGTGTGTCCACCTCAACCATGTCAGTCGGGTCGAGGAGTTCCAGGTTCCACTACCGGCAGCGCCTACCTACTTCCAAAAGCCCACGTCTTCGCTGAATGGGCATCGGGGAGACGTCGTGCGGCCCGAGCGGTGTCAGTGGCTCAACTACGAGGGTGAGATCGTCATCGTGATTGGGAGGTCGTGTCGAAATGTCAGCCCTGAGGAGGCAGGCGACTACATCGCGGGATACACAATCGGCAACGACTACGGCCTGCACGACTTCCGTGATACAGACGCCGGTTCGATGCTGCGGGTCAAGGGGTCTGACACCCTTTGCCCGGTAGGTCCCGGTTTGGTCGAGGGATGGGACTTCCGCGGCAAGGGGATACGCACGCTGGTTAACGGCGAGGTAGCACAGGATGGCACCACCAACGAGATGACTTGGGACATGCACTATCTGGTGGCCGATCTGGCCCGCACGATCACCCTGCAGCCTGGCGACATGGTGTTCTCGGGGACGCCCGCCAATTCCCGGCCCGTCCTGCCTGGTGATGTGGTCACCGTGGAGGTTGAAGGCCTTGGCGCACTGACCAACACCATTGTTGGGGGCTTACCGCCCATCCGCGACGACTGTGGCGCCCAGCCCAGCGAGTCTGAGGAAGTTCTCTCTACGGCACTTGGAGGAGACTGGGAGTTCCGCGGTGTCCGCCCCCCGAAGCGCTGACGTGTCGATCCGCCTCCGGACGTGCATCTCCAGATTTTGTATGCAAATATCCTGACGTCTGGGTGGCACTTCCTAACGAGCTTGATGAGGGGAGGAAGACCCAATGAAGAATTCGATGTTCGTGGGGATCCAGGGAATCTTGGATTGCGGGTGCGCTGATCCGGCTGGTATCGGTGAGGCCGTGAAGCAGATCTCGGGCTTTGAGGGCCTGTCAGGTGAGATCACCTATGCCGGCACCAACGGCATCCCACCCAAGGCAGTTCCGATCAACCGGATCGTCGACGGCGAAGACGTACTCGT
>Ga0066372_10000058_pt1 | contig 34317 bp, 33 predicted proteins | sample Knorr_S15_td_250_FD_77011 | JGI IMG/M metagenome (GOLD analysis project Ga0066372, IMG submission 77011) | Marine microbial communities from Southern Atlantic Ocean transect - Knorr_S15_td_250_ad_251m_LV_A | ecosystem: Environmental > Aquatic > Marine > Oceanic | place: Southern Atlantic ocean... | reverse complement strand
TGGAGCGGGTCTGATTCCAAGCCTTGAGTTTATAAGGGTTTCGACAGATCCTTCATAATCAACTTTCTCTCCCCGAACCAGTTGAGTGATTATTTCAAGGTAATCCCTCATCATACCCAGTGCCGAGACGTTGGGCATATTTATGGATTTCCTGACGTCAGGACGATAAGCACCACCCGCCCCAATGCCCATTATGAATTTACCATTGGTCATCTTGCTCACGGTTCCCCCTGTCATCGCGAAAGCCATGGGAGTTCTCCACATAACTGGGGATACAGCAATACCTGTTTCAAGCCCGCCTTCTATCACATCGCACGAAGCCGCCCATCTCATCAGACACATATGATATGAATCTTCCCCTGTTCCCTCAGGTGTCCATATACTTTGAAATCCGAGTCTTGCAGATTCTCTTGAAAGTTCGAATTGCTGTTCTAAGTCAAGGCCCAGAGTTGGATCTAATCCCACACCAATATCCATATTATTCTCCTGTAACAAGTTGGTTTAAATTACATATTTTCTATCTGTAGTTTTAAGGAAACGATGACTTCAAATAATTCCGATTCACAAATTTAATTCAACTATTTTCCTCTAATAGGGCCATTTCCGTCGAAAACCATATGGCCATAGATCCACCTCTGTCATCATACCCATATTCTGCCTTCCTGTAGATATAGTCACTTCTTTTCTGTTGGAACCCGGTTCCTGAGCAGACATCAACGAGATCCCCATTATCGGAAATTCTTCTTTTTGCTGCTGACCAAGTTCTTTCAAGTGCAGGCATAAAGGAACTGTCCAACCATCCTTTTCTTATTCCACGCGCTAGTGCATATCCCACCATGCAAGTGACGGATAATTCTTGGTAAGTTCCTGGTAAATCTATTAGTTGTGACCATGTTCCATTTGGCAATTGATTATTGATCATACCGGCCAGATGCCTTGTATGAATGTCCAAAATTTGTTTTCGTCGAGGATAATTGTTTGGCATGTATGTGAGAGCCTCTGAATAGGCCAATGCAGAGAATCCATTTCCCCTTCCCCAAAAATATGGGGTGGTCCTGCTATGCCAAAAAAGACCGTCATCTTGTTGGACCTCTGCTTCCAGTAGAAAGTCGACATATGCGTTTACGTAACTAACATCATCAGTGACTTTAAATGCCCTTCCCAATATCGCCGAAATAAAGAACATGTCCTCACACCCAAAATCAGGGTGACACGGCTTAGGTGAAATCCCTTTAGGAACTTTCTCGTAGGTATCTGCTGCCTTAATTAATAGCTCTTTCCATTTTGTGTCGTTTGAAGATTCATACAGTTCTTCCGCCCAGCACATAGCGGCCAGATTTGGTCCAGAGTTATTGTTTTTGTTAAATTCTTCATTTTTAGTGAGGAAATCAACTAGAGTGGTGATATCTCCAACAGGGTCTGGATAATCATCGTCTATAGCTCTCAACCGAAGTCTGCCACTTACTGCCACACCCTGTACGTAGTTGATAGGTTGGTTCAGCTTAAACCCATACACCTGTGCCAATTTATTGCTCACTTCCTTTGCATTCCGCCTAGTCTGAGTCTGCAGCTGCAGGGAAGCCTCCGATGGGGTGGGCTTTGTACTTGAAATTTTTTCTATGATTTGCGTCAGAATTTCATTAACATTGTCGTTTTGTGCTGTAATTCTTATTCCAGGAATTGCCCCTGGAGTTGGTCCTAAACCTGAGGCCAGAGCGGCTAGAAGAGAGTTGTCTGCTTCACAGCTTGAAGCTGCAAATTGGAATTTATTTGCTTCAGGTAATCCGATGGATTCAATGAAGGTATCCCTTCCTGTTGTTTCCACCAATTCAATTACGAGGTCAGGGGCATCCAAGGTAATCCATCTCCATATGTAAAGCTCCTCTGGATTTTCAAGCTCATGGAATGATTCAGGCCCAGGAGGGAACACATATGATGGATCACTTATGCTGTTTAATTTGATATCTGAAGCTATAAACCCTATGTTAGTCGATATTTTGTCAATATTTCTGGTTGCATTTGAAAAAAACGATTCGTTGAGGCGAACGCCTGATAAGCCCGTAATTATTGCAACTCGGTGTATATCTGCGGGTGAGTGATATCGAGAATCTGTGATACCTGTGATAGGAGCTTCAGATTTTCCAATTCCGACGTTATATGGGATGTTCACTTTATCGCCATAGTTCATTATCTCAGAGTTGTTGCTAGTACTATGTTGGCAGCCGAATACCCTGCTCCAAAGCCGTTATCTATGTTTACCACTGTAATGCCAGGGGAGCAGCTATTCAACATAGCGAGGAGAGCGGCTATACCCCCCAAGCTAGCCCCATATCCAATGCTAGTTGGCACAGCGATTATGGGACAATTGACTAAACCTCCAATGACTGAGGGTAATGCTCCCTCCATTCCGGCGACAGCTACTATTGCTTTAGACTTTTGAATATCCTCCAATTTGTCGAAAAGTCTGTGTATACCAGCAACACCCACGTCAAAAATTTTATTTACCTCGCAGCCCATAGTCTCAGCTGTGATAGCCGCTTCCATCGCGACGGGCAGATCTGAAGTTCCTGCACAAACTACGGTTAGACCACTGACCAGATTTTGATTTGGTTCTAACATTGCTGTGATCACTCTAGCCATTGGGTCATATTTGGCATTAGGCACTGACTTTACTACGGCCTCGTAGGCCTCTGGTTCAGCTCTGGTGACAACTACCTTTCCAGAAGTGTCCAAGATAGCCTTGGTAATTTTCTGTATCTGTTCTGGGGTTTTACCTTGACCAAAAACCACTTCTGGGAACCCCTGTCTGATGGCTCTATGATGGTCTACACGTGCAAACTCAAGATTCTCAAAAGGTAAATTCTTAAAAACTTCTACGCCTTGTTCGATGGATGTATTGCCTGATTGAATCTCCGACAATATTCCTCTTAATTTTTCTTCTTCGATGTTTTGCCTCCACTTAATTAAATGTGCCGCTTCAAACCCTTACGAATTTAGATACTCTTTCTCCATTACCGATTTCGGTAACATAAATTGAACCTTCCAAATCGACAGTAATACCGTGTCCGTCGGTTATCGAACCTTTACCAGGCTCCTCGTCGATTTTCCATCTTGAGACAACTTCACCGTCTAGTGTCCATATACTGACACCGCCGTGGGGGCCTTGTTCTATGCAGTATATGTGGTCTTCATGTATCCAAACATCCCCAGGACTGGATAAATCTGTCCATTCCTCCAGAAAATCTCCACCGCTGTTAAATAGTTGAATTCGGTCATTTTCGCGATCACAAATTAGTATTCTCTCTCTTTCGTCTACCCATATGTTGTGCAGTAGGGCAAATTCTCCGGGGCCAGTACCTTGTTTTCCCCAGGATAATAAAAGTTCGCCGTCGGCACTAAATTTGTGAACCCGATGTCCGCCGTAACCATCTGATACGTACAGTTCACCGGAGGGAGATATAGCCAAGCCGGAAGGCATATTAAAAGGCAGGCCTTGGAAAGAGGGTGAGGGAGCTAGTTTTTCTCCCAGAGTTCTAAGAGTTTGCCCACTAGGGGTATATTCGGTTGCTATGTGAAAATCACGGTCAACGAGCCAAACATTATCGTTTGGAGCTATATAAATTCCGTGTGGATTAGCAGAGAATGTCCCTTCTCCCCAGGAGGATATGAAGTCGCCTTCTTTAGTCCAAATAGTGAGAGGATGTTTTCCTCTGCTAAAGATGTAAATTTCACCTTTAGAGTTCACTGCGCCATCTGACGCAGCTCCGAATTCCCAGTATTTCGGCATTTTTGGCCATTCCGGCACCTTTTCGTATTTAAAATTCCCGCTGCCGAGTACAACCATTTGGCCACCTCCGGTTTACGACTTTAAGGGTCTTTGATTGTTGCTTATTAGTGATCTTTATTGTCTGATTCTACATGTTGGACATTAAGCATTTCAAAATGAAATTCGATATTTTCTTTACCTTCAAAGGAATAGGATGTAATCTGTTTAGGCTATTTTTTCGGGGTGTGGCGCAGCGGTAGCGCGCCTGTTTTGGGAACAGGAGGCCCTCGGTTCGATCCCGAGCACCCCGACCATCTCCTCATTGTCTAGGTAATCAAAGCAGGCTAAATTGGGCTGTTAAATCCCAGAGATCAACTCCGTTTAATTTAAGCTCACACTCATTCCCTGGGTTATATTCTTCAGGAATCAAGCATCTTCCTCTAAGAGGATATTCTGTCAGCTCTATTAGGGCGCTTCGGAGTGGGTCATTTTCCAATACTGTCGCCGACAACCTATTGGAAACGGTTCCATTTAGGGTTTCTTGTTCAAGAAACCTCAGGAGCCAATATTTTTTCCTCCTTGATTCGAGCCGATGGATTTCTTTAATTCGTACTTCTGACTTGAACCCTATGGTTGATAATTCTTTTGGCCCATACGCACTTGTACCACTGCTGATGTATTCAATTGCTTGTCTTTGAAGACATAGATCTGAAAAACGTCTAAGAGGTGAAGTTACTTGGCAATATAAATCTAAACCTAAGCCAGAGTGTCTACTAGGGCTTACTGATACTTTAGCGGGTTTCATAGATCTTGCGGCTAAATACCAATCTAAAGGCTGGTTACCTGCCATAGCGTGAGAGTTTGTGGAATCGTCCTGTGATCTGTATAGGGCAGGTATTTGGTTGGTCATAAAAAAAGCAGATATTTTTGCGTTATAAACAATCATCAGCTCAGCTATCAAATCTTTGGAGCGTGACTGAACTGCCGACATTGAAACCTTTATCTTGCCATCTTTGGAGATTTTAATCGTCATGTCAGGCTTGTTGAATGAGTGAGCACCTTGTCGTTCCCTTTCCGACCTACTTTTAGTCGTGAATTCTTCCAATTTTGACAACACATCATGCAATTCTTCTGTGGAATCATTGAAGATATTATCTGCAACGGTATAAGTTAGAGACTCATTTGTTTCTATGACAGTTTTGACAAAAGAATGTCTGATTAAATTTGAATTTTCGTCCAAATCTAATCTGAGAGATAAACACAATCGTCGGGACCCGTGTTGGAGTGTTGATATGTTTTCAGATATAGGTGTCGGTAACATAGGGATCGTCATTTCTGGCAAATATACCGAACACATTCTATTGTCTGCTTCCAAATCAAAAATGGACCCGGAATCTATAATGCTGGCTGCGGCTGTTATATGTACCCATATGTGACCGTTATATTCGTCTATAGAGAAAGCGTCATCTCGATCTAGCGTATCGTCATCATCGATGGTGTAAGTTGGTAGATGGGTTAAATCTTCCCAATCGTAATCCAATGGCATTAAAGTTTCTGATTTGGTGATTAAATCCTCTGAAAATTCAATTGGAATTCCGAGTTTTTCTAATTCGTAGGGTATGTCTAAATTAATAACGCCAGTTGGTTCAAGTAGCTTGAAACCCGTTTTCTGAAGGTTTCCTTGCGAATTACTAGAAATACGGTTGATTAGGTCAGTCGCCTTAGCACTTCTATTATAGGATTCGCCTAATATGATAAATTTTTTCAGATGTTGTATGAGTTGTGATTGATGATCTGAGGGATTGGGCGGGATCGATTGGTTTTTTATAGCGTCAATCAAGGCTAGTTCGTCTTCATTCTCCCTATTTGACCTGATCCTGGTCGCTTTTATTGATTCAACGTTTTGAGGAGAATGTATCAATAATCTATTTTCGGATATTGAAAAAAATAATGAATCTTTGTGAATATGAAGATAAATAGCTGCGATTAAGTAGGGGTCTTTCTCAAAATCCAGTAAATCAGCTATTTCGCAAACATGAATTTCCTGGGTTTCTTTTTCAATCAAATGTTGAGTTAGCAATTCCCAGGAGAGGTGTAAATCTAAAGTTTCAGATATCTCGGTTACCACTAAGGAAAATTTTTGTGGGTCAACAGTATCGCTTACATGTATGCCAGATCTGTATATTAGATTTTTGTTTGGTATTTTAGATCGTTTATTCCTGCCCACTTTTACTTCAATGCGGGTGCTATTAGAGGATTCCGAGGACAATTCACAGAACTTTAGTTCTTTACTGAGTAAGGCTATAGCTATTTCGCCCATAGAGCTCCTTCGAATTCAGTATATATAAAAGATGTTACGGTGTTTTTAGATCAAATACTGGGAACTATGATTAAAGGATAGTTAGTAAAAGTCCATATTTTCGTTGTACATTTCTGACCTATTGTGCGAATCTACTGTCAGTATATGACAGGCCACTTCTGGAGACGTATATGAAAAATATTCATACCTTGGCTTTAAATATTCTAAAAGACTTGGGCCATTGTCCTGCCACATCTTTTAATGAGTACCAAGTATCCAATAAATTAATGGCTATTTTGGAAGAAAATTCCATTGATTACTCCCAAGATGACTATGGAAATATTGTGGCGAAAATTTCTGGAACTGAAAAGAACCTTAGACCCATCGCCTATGTGGCCCACATGGATCATCCAGGCTATGAAATTATTCGAGATGGAGAGGGCTTTTTTGTCGGAAAATCCTTGGGAGGTGTTCCAAAGGCGGCTGCAATTAAGGGGGCAGATTGTTTTTCTTTTGATCAGGAAAATAATAGACATCCATGTCGTATTGAACCTTGGTGTGAAGGTAGCGAAGGGGAAGTAAAGGTAGTTTCTGAAATAAAATTGGCTGTTGGAACTCCAATAACCTTCAGCTTGCCTGATTTTAGCTTGTCTGATAACCAAATAGAAATGCGGGCATTAGATGATCTTGCCGGGTGTGCTTCAATAATGGCTTCATTAATCCAACTAAACCGAGAGTCTGTAGAGACCGATATTTTCGGGATTTTTACTCGAGCTGAGGAGGTAGGGTTGGTAGGAGCTGGGCTAATCGCATCCGAGCAGACCATTCCCTTAAATACTTTTGTAATATCTGTCGAAACTAGCTCTGTTATTCCTGGAGTCGAACAGGGTATGGGACCAGTTATACGGACAGGGGACGCTTCCTACACCTTCGATGCCGAGGCTGAAAACATTTTAACCTTGGCAAAAACATCTTTACTTGCCCAAGATTCAGAATTTAAATGTCAGAGGCAATTAATGGCTGCAGGATCTTGTGAAGCTACTGCTTTTGCGGTGAATGGTTATTCCACCACAGGGATTGCATTTCCTTTGGGCAACTGGCATAACGCGACAACGAAGATACCAGATCCAGAAGGGAGTGTAGGTATGGAATACATATCTCAATCTGATTTTTTAAATGGGATAGATTTAATTTTCACGTCAGCTCTCGTGGGTTATTCAAACTCTAGCTCTCCGATTAAGGAACGGCTTTTTGAAGTGCAGGGGAAATTAAAAGATCGACTTAGGCGACCTATTTAAGGTTGGCTGCGATCCCATCCGTCTAGAGTCCAGTATCCCACATTTGGCACCACCACTTTTGGGATCAATCCTTGGGCTTTTTTTAAGCGTTGAATATTGTATAAGTGGGTTACTTCCTCAAAATAAATGTGTCGCATCGTGGCTTCAAGGGTCATAGAACCCTTTGCGGGGATCCCTTCTGAAGTCACCCCATTGGGATGAGCTTTTGCCATCATCTCCCACTGGGGAGTGGCATCTCTATCGATTTTTTGAGAAGCCATAAACTCAAGCGAATTATCACAGAGTACTCGGATAGCCAAATCAATGAACTTCTTCAGCATAAGGCTTATGTCTTCGATTCTCCAATAAACTTCGTCATCAAGACGCCTATCTGATTTCGATTGGGATATCTCTTCAATATTTTCGACTCCATGGTCTTCTAGCGGGAAAAGGGTTGACCCCCACCTTAAAACTAGCCACCTTGGGATTAACGATGCCATGTGGCTGACTTGATTGCGAATGCTCCATCCGGCCCATTCCCAAACATCTGAAGTGTAATCCAACTGTTCTTCAGACAGACCATCAATCTCGCTTGCAATCAACATATAGAGGGTTTCGAATTCAGTGAAATAAGTAATTGCTGGCTTGATAGGATTCACCATAACTAATCTTTGTACCTTTCGATGGCACGGAGCAAATGCTCCATTGATAGATTTCCACCACTTGCTATTATGACCACTTTTTTATTTCTCAATCTTTCTTTTATTTTAATGGCTGCTGCTAGACTTGCAGCTCCCGCGTGCTCCACTAAATTTCGTGTATGTTCCAAGTACAAGATGATGGCATCTTCCATTTCTTCATCAGAAACAAGAATAAAATCATCCAGCATCTCTCTCAAAATTGTTTGTGCAGGTTCGTAGCCCTTATTGGTTGCCAAACCTTCCGCTATGCTGCTCATTTCAGCCTGTTCTAAGTCACCTGATTTCCAAGAATTGTAGGCTGCTGGCGCCCGTTCGGATTGAACGCCTATAACTTCTATTTTTGGGTTAATGGATTTGGCTGTAATAGAGGTGCCACAAGCGCCACTTCCTCCTCCCACAGGCACAATTATTATGTCAACCTCAGGCAGATCTTCTATTATTTCAAGTGTGTAGGTTCCCACACCTGCGTAAAGTTGGGTTTCTTCCACAGCATTTATATATTTGTAGCCTTTTTCTTTCGATAGATCTCTCATGTATTGATCTGCTATGCCAAAATGCTCGCCGTAATGAATCACTTCTGCACCCAAATTGCGCATCGATTCCACTTTACCGGGATTAGCTATTTCAGGGACAGCTATAAATGCTCTCGCTCCAAATATATTTGCAGCATAAGCTATGGACTGGCCATGGTTGCCACTTGAGGCTGTGGAAACACCTTTCTTTAAGTCTTGAGGTTCCATTTGGGCGAGAAGATTAACCCCGCCTCTGACCTTGAAAGCTCCCAATTTTTGGTGGTTTTCATGTTTTACATACATTTCTGTCCCAACTATTTTTTCTAACGCTAGATGTCGATGAAGAGGAGTTCTAGTAATGTAATTTTGTATCCTTTTTTGGGCGGCTATCATGTCGGTAAGCGTTGGTATAGACAAAAAAAACTCCTAAGGAAAGGGTTCCATAATTTATATGTCAAGAAATATTTTACGCTTAATATCGGTGACAAACACCACTGTGCTCATGACATGCTAAAATCCTCGGCACTTGGTCTTCTTTAAATTTAAGATACTTTAAATAGGTGAGTGAATGGGTACGATCGATAAACAATATGATGTGGTTGTTGTCGGCGGGGGCATCATCGGGCTTGCCACTTCGATGAAGCTGACACAAGATTTCCCAAATTTAAAGGTTGCGGTTTTGGAAAAAGAAAAAGAAGTGGCTCAACATCAAACAGGTCACAACAGTGGTGTAATCCACGCAGGCATTTATTACGCGCCGGGTAGTCAGAAGGCAAATTTCTGCTCTACCGGAGGGAAGCTTCTCCGAGATTTTTGTGACGAATATGGAATACCTTATGACATGTGCGGGAAACTGATCGTTGCTACAGACGATTCGGAGATTCCACAACTTGAGGAACTTTTTAAGCGTGGGACAGAAAATGGCGCTGAAGGGTTGAGAATGGTTGATCAGGAGGAAATAAAAGAGATAGAGCCATATTCTGCAGGAGTTAAAGCAATATTATCTCCAAACACAGGCATAATAGATTATTTTGAAGTTTCTCAGGCGTACGCTACTCGTATGCGGGAGAATGGAGGGGATCTTCTGACGAATGTTGAGGTGATTTCCATTGAAAATAAAGATGGCCTGGTTTACATAGACACTACATCAGGCACGGTTGTTGCAAAATATGTCTTAAATTGTGCCGGTCTTCATGCCGATACTGTAGCCAGAATGATGGGAGTTGATGTGGGAGTGAAAATTGTCCCATTCAGAGGGGAATACTTTTCCATTATTCCTGAGAAAGAACATATGGTTAAAGGTTTGATTTATCCGGTTCCAAACCCGAGTATGCCATTTCTAGGAGTTCATTTTACTCGGAGAATAAATGGAAGCGTTGAGGCAGGTCCGAATGCAGTCCTTGCGTTTGCGAGAGAAGGTTACAAAAAAACAGATGTGAATTTAAAAGATACCTTGGGGACTCTCTCGTATTCAGGTTTCTGGAAGATGTCTGCCAAATATTGGAAAGTTGGTATGCATGAACAATATAGGTCTCTTGTTAAAGGAGTCTTTGTGAAATCCTTGCAAAAATTAATGCCTGAAATTACCGGTGATGATTTGGGAGATCCTGGGGCTGGGGTGAGAGCTCAAGTGATAGATTCAAACGGTGGGTTGTTACAAGATTTTGCGATTGAGGCCTCAGCGAATGCTATACATGTACTTAGTGCTCCGTCACCTGGGGCTACCTCTTCGCTGACGATAAGTGAATATATTGTGGACTTGGCTCAAGAATCTTTTGACCTGAGTGCCGCCTAATTTTTTACAAGGAGTGTTGCTATGAAAATTGCCTATGCCTTCAGGCGTACAACGGTATATCCATACACAGCAGGGTTCTACGGGCCTGCCGGGTGGGGACTACCAGATGAACCTGGATTAACAACATTTCTAAAGAAAATTAATGAAATAGGGTTTGATGGTATTGAGTTGGGATTTGAGGCTTTTGGGGGTTATGAGGCCACAGAGTCTTCAGCTAAGGAATTACAGAAACGGCTGGCGGACTCAGGTGCTCCCTGTGTTGCAATAAGGGCTGGTGGCGTTCTTTCTACACCTGTTGTTGGCGAGCAAAACAGAGATCGCCTGTTTAAGTCTATTGAAATAGCTGGGTGGATGGGCATAGAAATCGTCAATAGCGCTTTGTCGGGACCATCTCGAAATAAGACATTAGGAGATAATAGACCAGGCAAGCCGGTACAACAGGGTTCAAGCCAACTTGCTTCATATCAAGATTTCGAGCGAACGGCCAGTATCTTGCACGAAGCAGGCGAAAGGGCTGGTGGAGCTGGACTAGAAGTTACTGTAGAGGTGCATCAACATTCTATAGCTGATACTAGTACTTCAACTCTGAAATTACTTGAAATGGCGAATAGTGATCATGTTTTTGCTAACCCCGATTTGGGTAACATACTTTGGCACTATGATGAACCCGAAGAATCCAGCGAAGATGCTATATTAGCCCTCGCTCCCCACTCCAAGTATTGGCATTGTAAAACTCTGCAGAGAGTCCATGTGCCAGAGTTGGATCGTGCTTATTTTTTAAGGGTGCCTTTACCTGATGGAGACATAGATTATAGATTTGCTATTAATGCCATGATAGATGCTGGGTACGAAGGATATTTTGCTTTGGAAGGGGCAAACACCGGAGATCATATCTCTAAAGATGCAAGAAGCGTCCAATACGTCAGAAAAATAGTGGCTGAAATAGAGCAGGGGAAACCAATTTTGTAGTATTTGTTTTACTTGACTACATCAGTCAGTGAGATTAACATATACGTCTGTTGCGTTTTTTAGCGCACTTTTTGGGTTCATCCCGACGCACCTTAACAACTGGATAGTAGAAGGAAACCGTTATATTTAGAGTTTGATCCTGGCTCAGGACGAACGCTGGCGGTGCGCCTAATGCATGCAAGTCGAACGAGCGACCCGGGCTTGCCCGGTTAGCTAGTGGCGGACGGCTGAGTAACACGTAAGTAATCTGCCCCGAAGAGGGGGATAATCCAGAGAAATCTGGCCTAATACCCCGTACCTTCCTCTCCAGCCTGCTGGATTGGAAGAAAGGTCTAGGCCGCTTTGGGAGGAGCTTGCGGCTTATCAGGTAGTTGGTGGGGTAATGGCCTACCAAGCCGAAGACGAGTAACCGGTGTGAGAGCACGATCGGTCAGAGGGGGACTGAGACACGGCCCCCACTCCTACGGGAGGCAGCAGCAGGGAATCTTGCGCAATGGGCGAAAGCCTGACGCAGCGACACCGCGTGGAGGATGAAGGTCTTAGGATTGTAAACTCCTTTTATCAGGGAAGAGAAAGGACGGTACCTGATGAATAAGGATCGGCTAACTACGTGCCAGCAGCCGCGGTAATACGTAGGATCCGAGCGTTGTCCGAATTTACTGGGCGTAAAGAGCGCGTAGGCGGTTTGTTAAGTCTCATGTGTAATCTCCCGGCTCAACTGGGAGGGGTCATGGGATACTGACAGACTTGAGGATAGCAGAGGAAAGCGGAATTCCCGGAGTAGTGGTGAAATGCGTAGATACCGGGAGGAACACCAGAGGCGAAGGCGGCTTTCTGGGCTATTTCTGACGCTGAGGCGCGAAAGCGTGGGGAGCGAACCGGATTAGATACCCGGGTAGTCCACGCCCTAAACGATGGATACTAGATGTTGGGGGTATAGACCCCCCCAGTGTCGAAGCTAACGCGATAAGTATCCCGCCTGGGGAGTACGGCCGCAAGGCTAAAACTCAAAGGAATTGACGGGGACCCGCACAAGCAGCGGAGCGTGTGGTTTAATTCGATGCAAAGCGAAGAACCTTACCCAGGCTTGACATGTTTCTGAAAGCCCCCGAAACGGGGCCCTCCTTCGGGACAGATTCACAGATGTTGCATGGCTGTCGTCAGCTCGTGTCGTGAGATGTTGGGTTAAGTCCCGCAACGAGCGCAACCCCTGTCGTTAGTTATTATGTCTAGCGAGACTGCCCCCACTGGGGGAGGAAGGTGGGGACGAGGTCAAGTCGTCATGGCTCTTACGCCTGGGGCTACACACACGCTACAATGGTCGGAAACAATGGGCTGCCACACCGCGAGGTGGAGCGAATCCTCAAAGCCGATCTCAGTTGGAATTGCAGGCTGCAACTCGCCTGCATGAACGTGGAGTTGCTAGTAACCGTAGGTCAGCACACTACGGTGAATACGTTCTCGGGTCTTGTACACACCGCCCGTCAAGTCATGGAAGTCGGTAACACTTGAAGTCGTTGGGCCAACCCTTTGGGAGGCAGACGCCGAGAGTGGGACTGGTGACTGGGACTAAGTCGTAACAAGGTAGCTGTAGCGGAAGCTGCGGCTGGATCACCTCCTTTAAAGGGAGTAAGGAAGGCTAATTTAGCCTACCTAGGTCTATCAGCAAACGGGAGTCTGAGAGTGGATATAAATAGAGCAGGATCGTACTTGTACGAGGAGCTCTTTGTTGAAGCCTTAAGTCTCCCCTAGAAAAGGATGCTGTTATGTATATAGCCTCTATGAGGCAAAAAGAATTTTGAATTTTGGTTTCCTTCTACTTTCTGGATGTTAAGGTGTATGCGTCTAACTAGATGTTTTGTAGTGGGCGAATATTTATAAGGGGCTGTAGCTCAGTTGGGAGAGCACCTGCTTTGCAAGCAGGGGGTCAGGAGTTCGAGCCTCCTCAGCTCCACCACTATTAACTTTGGAACCTAAAAGGTTCGTATCACCACCCCCCCAAACTTTCTACTGTTTTGTTCTTTTTGTCACCATTATAGGCACCTTGGTATTATGTGCCCATGAAAAAGATGCTATTCATAGCGTTGGTTCTTTTGGTGACGGTTGGCTGTTCAGAAACTGAGGTGGACACCCCTTCATTTGCTGATGGTCAGGCGACTGCACTAACAATAGAGGCCATATGTGATGGCTTAGGTTATGACTTTGCAATGCAAGAAGGTTCCCCTCTTCCTCTGAGTGAATTTACTGAAGAATATCAAGGTCTTGGAGTATGGTTAGTCCAACTGGTCATTAAAAATGACTACAAATGGAATGTTTATGAGTCCACGGGTACTGTAACAACTGCCGGCACTTATGAAACTTATATGAAATATGGAACCTCAAGAACTGCTACAAGACATATCTGTTAGCTAATTCAGTCTGTGTTGTACTATGCTCGCTGGATAGAGATGGCTAAGGATGAACCCCCTTTTGGTATTATGTGGCTATGAAAAAGATGCTACTCATAGCGTTGGTTCTTCTGGTGATGGTTGGTTGTGCAGATACGGTTGCTGCTCCTTCAGAGCAAAAACTACTGGCCGTTCCAACGGCTTACACAGCTCAAATGCCGCAGCCAAATCCTGCACAACCTCCCAGCCAGGGAGATAAGCCGGGAGATAAATATGCGTGTGCAATAAACTCCAGCGGTTATTGTATTTTCTCAGGGAGACCTCATAAAACTGGTCTTAAGCCATATACTGAAGACATCGTAGATGCTGATGGAGTTTTCCTTTTTACCATGAATGAGGCTGTGGCAGTAAACTCCTCTGGGGAAATTCTACAAGCCAAAGGAACTCCCGCTTCTAACGGAGATGAACTCGTGAGGTATTCAAAAGGTGAAATGACAGATGATGAAAAAGCTTTTCATAGAGTGATGGCCTTCATGTTTCCCATTCGTAACGCTCTGATGTACGACATTTCAGAGGTAAGCCAGGCTGGGTGGGAAGAGCTAGTTTCAGAGCTCAAAATGAGAGGAGTTAAGGACCAAACATTTACAGATGGCCCTACCCCCAAAGACAACTATTACGGAAGGAACGGTATTTTTGAATTAGCCAAGAACCCAGAAGGAAAAGATATCCACCATGATGTAATGAAATTCCTTGAAGAAGCAGGGTTGTATTTTCTATGTCACGTTACCAGCGATGGCTTTGGGCAAATGCTTCAGGATACCCACCCAGAAGGGCATAACCCTTGCGAAGACGCAAAAATAACAGAGAAAATACCTTTCTAATAATGGGGCTACGTGCGAATTATCATCCCTCCTACCATAGTGGGTAAGAGACAGGGGTTTACCTATTCTGTAATCTTGAAAATAGTTTCGTAAGGATGACCAATGTTAAGAGAAAAGTCACTGGAATGGTTCGGAGTATTGACAGCTATCGCATATTCAATGCTTGTTGCTTCCAACACTGGGAATGAAGTTCTTGGTTTTACACTTTTGTTTATTTCTGCAATTGCAATTGGAGTATGGTCTTTTTCATTCAAGCATTACGGCATGTTGTTTCTTCAATTTTTTTATGCCGCAGCTGGCGTGATAGGAGTCATGAGGTGGCTATAAAGATACCAACTTCATGTGTGGGCGCCGCCGCCGGGACGCTCCCCATCATGATTATGGCTGTAATGCCTCTGTTAATTCTCGTATTAGTTCGGTAAGCTCGGCCACCCGTTCTTCAGGGGCAGATATTCTTTCCTCTGCTGTTTCAGCTGCCATACGCTTTCAAGAATACAGAATGCAAGACAAGTCGTGGTGCAATTACGTCATACTATAAGAAATAAAGAAATGTCAGAAGGTACTCAAGATGCAGAATCAGAATGATTTACTGATAATTTATAATTCCAAAAACGGGCGTACGGAACGTATGGTGGAACCTATTCACCAAGGGATTCGGGAATCCGGGCTAGAGGCAACCGTTAGGTTGGTTAGCGACGTTCGGTGGGAAGAAATGTTGTCAGCTAAAGGAATAATTGTCGGAACCCCAGTTAGGTTTGGAGGTATCGATTGGGAAATCAAGCGGCTTTTCGACGTGACAGCCCATCAAGATTATCCAGGCCCATTGTCTGGAAAGGTCGGTGGTGCATTCACTGCTGGAGCAAGCCCTGGGAGTGGTGCAGAGTTAGCTTTGCTTAGCATGCTTCATGTATTGCTCAATCACGGTATGGTCATTCAAGGAAACGCCTTTTCGTCTCATTACGGCCCTATAGCACTATCTGAATCTTCCGAGGATTCAGTTGTTTCAAAATGCTATGAGTGGGGTCAACATTGGGGTAGATTGGTTCGCAAACTCCACGATTGAAGTTATAAATAATTAATCAAAAATCTGTGTGGAACTATGCTCACTGGATAGAGATGGCTGGGGACGAAGCCCCTTATTACGTGCGAGTTATTGCGACAATATGTCATCTTGGTATTATGTGCCCATGAAAAAGATAGTACTCATAGCGTTGGTTCTTTTGGTGATGGTTGGGTGTGCCAAAACTGCTCAGATTGTTCCTATACCTGACACAGTCTATGATTTTTCTTTAACAGACACTCTCAACAATAAAGTTCAACTCACTGATTTAATGAACACCAATGATGGTGTAGTCATTGTGTTTTTTAGAGGTCATTTTTGAGGCATCTGCAGGCAACAGTTGGTTGAGCTTGAAGGGGTTTATAACGAATTCAAAAAATATAATGCCGAGCTAGTTGCCATTAGTATGGACAGCAGAGGAGACACTTTGAACCTAATTAGAGAGTTAGAGCTAAGTTACTATGTCCTCCCCGACCCGACCGGTAAGGTGGTAAAAAAATATGATGTTTACAATCTTCTTGGGGACGGGGTGGCTACTCCATCAGCATTCATTGTGTCCAGTGAAAAATCAATAAACTGGAAATATATTGGGGAAAGCATTAGTGATAGGCCTGATATTGAGACACTTTTGTCCGAAATTAGAAAGACATCGGGAAAATAGTTCTAATAATGCACAATCTCTGGAATAGCTGGGAGAGTACCCTAATTATTCAAAATCATGTGGGGCACTATGCTCTCTGAATAGAGATGGCTAGGGACGAAGCCCCTACGGATTGAGAGTCATTTACTCAGGCAAGGCACCTTATGGATTACTATTCATTGGAATCCAAATCACTCAGATGCAAATTTAATGATTTAGCTGCAATACCTACTTCTACTATGAACGAAATTATCGCGAGAATAAGTAATCCTAAAACAACCCCAAATAACCATTTTGAAACATGCTGGTTGCCCATATACAGAGTAAAAACGGTTAATAAATTTGCAAGGAAACTCAAACTGGTAATTATAAGAGTTATCTGAATCATCAACAGCCGTTTTTTCAAAGCCGAGATTTCTTCAAGCATTCTCGTAGCTCTTACATCACTTGCATCTATATCTGATGCATATTCATCGTGCAGTTTTCGTATCAATTCTGAGACAACTGTAAATCTAGCCCCAAATGCCATCATAAGAAATGGAATCGCAGGAAGCATCAATGCAGCTGTAGTTAAATCTAAAATCATTTAATTCCCTTTCTAAGTATGCCCGCTAGATGAGGTGGAGGTGGGTTCAAGTCTCTAAGTGTGAAGTAGCGGCGATTGGCTTTAGTAAGTACCGCTATATTACTTTTACCAAAATAACTACTTGCAGCACTATCATCACAATGGGAAGTAAAGTTCTAACCAACTCCATCGTGTGATTATATTCATCTAATTTTCTTTCAAATCTATTTCTCTTCATTGCTGCTGCCTTCTGCGTCTAAAATTAATCAAACTCAAAGAGTAACTCAGGGATAAGGAAAAAGAAATAGTATTTTCAGCTGCCCTAGGATTTCAGGAATAGCTGGGAGAGTACCCTAATTATTCAAAATCATGTGGGGCACTATGCTCTCTGTGTGAGTAGGCCTAAGGAGTAACCCCCGGTACGTGCGTATGGCTCCCTTTAGGCATTACACATCTGTAAGTAGATATTTGTCCAGATACGACACTATTTTTTGCGACGGAACACGTATCTTCTTCCGTATTTGTAGACTAGAAATACAATGAGTATTACCCCAATTAAGATGGGTGAAAAGACTATTATCCCTATCAAGAAGTTTGCGATATGTTTCGAAAAAGAAACCATATTCCTTACTGAATTGTCCAGAGAATCAAAGAAACTCCAGGCACTACCGGTAATCGGCACTTCTTCTGTCATATAGATGTTCAAAACGGAGTTATCTGTAGTTTTACTAAGATATTTCATCCTCCCCTCAAGACTATCTATCTCGCCCCTGAGTCTCATCAGTTCTCTCTCTACACTCATTACCTCTTCCACATTGGCTGTTTCGGAGAGAAGGGTTATGAAACGTTCCTCTGTTTGCTTCATCACATTCAATTTCGCTTCGATATCTACAAATTCTTCGGTTACATCATTGGAATTGATATTTTCATTGGTAACTTTCGTAGCTATATTCTTCATGACCCCAATTAATTCATAGAATGAATCTCTCGGAATAAGAGCTGATATGTTGGCGTAACGGTTCAACGAGCCTCCTGAATCTGACGATGTGATACTACCGCCATACTGAATGACCAGTGCCCTAGCTTGTTCTAAAGCGGCAGGTAGGTTTTGAACTTCTAAAGACAAATTCCCATTTATTTGGATTCTAGGTTCTGAAGAATTTTCGGGATAGTTTTCAATCTGGGGTGGGGCAGCATAGACAGGACTGCTCATCGCGTAGTCAGAAGACATAGCAGACTCCATTTTTGAAGCGCGTGATACAGAAATACTTTCATCTGAACACGAGATGAAAAGACTCAATAACAAAACTACAAAAATAATAACAAAAACTTTCATGTAAATCGGTTTTGCCGCTGACCCAATAACTATTTTTCCTCTCATCACATTGTACGTCACCCCTCCTAAAAAAGAGTATTTTTACGTAGTATGAGTGGTTACTCTTACAATTGAATAGGATTCTTCAGATAGTCAAATGTTATCGGTTGGCTTACGGGATGTTCTATATATTTTGGTGGATCTTTAGTGAATTTTTCTATGGCTTTTTTGATTTTATCTAATTATCTTAGATTCAGAATTTGGTAACAGGTGAGTGGTAGGAGTAGAACGTGAATACTAGAGTTTTAACTGCATGGTTAATGATAATTTGCCCGATAGGGATGATGGTAATGTTTGCCGGCTTGGAACCTTTGATTATGGGCGCAGCCGGAGAAGGTTTAGGTCCTAACGAAAGAGTGTTAGCAGGTTTGGAAACTTTCAATGATAAGAAGGTGGCTGGCTATTTCATAAGTATTTTTGGGCTATTATTCATGGTTGGTATGATTTCAGCACTTGCTCTTCTTGGGAAATCTTTGAAAGGGACTGGAGCTGCGATAGGGACTTTATCCTCGTTGATTTTCACAGCGATATTAACAATTCCTGTTGTAGGTATGGGGTTATCCTTTAGCGCCAATCAAATTTTCGCTGATGGGTATAAAGATGTTGCAGTGTCATTGGAACTTATATCCGACTCTGCCTTTATGGGAATGCCTGTTTTCTGGGGACTGGGTTTAGCACTATTAGGGTTGGGAATGCTATTAGAAAAAAGACCTCTGCCGACCGTATTATCTGGTCTTCTGTGCTTGATTGGTATCGTAATGTTTCCAGCAGCACTTATTCTTGACGATATAGGATTCGCGGTATTCGCAATCTCCATCGTGTTAGTGGCATCTTCTGGTGGGGTTCTCCTTAGACAACAAGATTGACATTTGCCTCTAGCGTTGAAAGGAACCCCATAGTAGATTAATCAAACATATGTGTGCTGATAGGCCTCTGAATGAGTAGCTGGAAAGAGGAAACCCATTTGAACCGTGAACCTGCTGATTAAGAGTCAGTAACTAAGGAGAGGTAGTTTGCGGATTACTGCTCATTATCAAGACTTGTATAGAAGCCTCTGTCTGCAATCATAGAAGATGATATGAATTGGGTCACAGCAATAAAAAATTGGATGCTTTTTGGCCTTACTGGAGTTGTAAGCACACTAGTATTCAAACTTGCCCACGATTTATTTACTTCCGATTCTAATTTCAGTCTGTGGGAATTTGCGATTTCTTTGATTATTGCCGGATCCGCTTCTTTGTTGATATCCAAATTAAGCCACTCTAAAAGTGGGTTTTTTTTGGTAGTGACTTATATGACATTACTTATTCCAGTATTAGGAGCACTTTTCGGGTCCTCGGGTTCAGAACCATTATGGCAATTTGGATTGTTGGGTTTATTTGGATCTTTGTTCTGGAGTGTCCCGTTTTCTATTTGGGCGGGTTGGAAATACGGAAAGGTCCAGTAGCTGAAAGGTAATCGATCGCCTAGGAAACCTCATAGCATATATTTTACTCCCAATTGTGAACATATTTCCTGTTGGGTTATCGACTATAATGACCGAGCTAAATAAGGACAGATAAATTTACGGAGCCATTTCCATGACTGTAAAAGTACTTGCTGAATTCAATTGTGTCGATGGAAACGCGGATGAATTCATTGAAATTTGTCAAAATATTTTTCCAGTGACGAGGGAATTTGATGGTTGTAGCCATATCGATATATCAGCTGATCAGGAAGATCCAAATCGTCTTATAATGACTGAAAATTGGGTATCAAAAGAACATCATCTGAAATATTTGGAATATAGGACAGATGACGGGAATTTGGAGAAGCTCGTAGCTCTTTTGGAATCTCCTCCGGAGATCACCTACTTCGATTTATCGGATGCATAGCCTAACCAGATAGAGTACACCGGATTTTTCTTTAGGAGATGTACCCCATGATACATTCGTTTGAACCAGATAAATATTATCTTTCGATTGGCTCCCATCCTCCAGCTTTGAAAATAAATAGTGGGGATACAGTGAATACAAACACTGTTGATGCCGGTGGATTTGATAAAAATGGAATACTTGTGTCAGGAAGAGGTAACCCTCAAACTGGGCCCATCTATGTGGAGGGAGCTTGCCCTGGGGATGTTTTAGCTGTTAGGTTAAACAATATTTGGCCCAATCGGGGTCATGGGTTTTGCAGACCCAAAATAGCATCCAATGTGCTGGAACCGGGTCATGATAGTAGGGTGACAGATTTAGACACATTCGATTTCCTTTTGGATTTTGATTCTAATACAGCGAGGATTGAAAATCCCTCTGAAGGTCTTACGGATCTATCAGTTCCAATTCGTCCGATGATAGGCTGTTTTGGCGTGGCTCCTGATCGTGGTCAAGCCATTTCAACTGCTACTTCTGGACCCCATGGTGGCAATATGGACTATAGAGGTTTTGAAAGTGGGGTCACTGCCTACTTTCCTATTTTTGTTGATGGGGCGCTTTTCCATATTGGAGATGGCCATGCCTGGCAATCTGATGGGGAAATATTGGGAACCGGAATTGAGATTTCAATGGATGTGAGTTTTACCCTTACCGTAATTCCGAAGATAGAGATATTTTGGCCCAGGGGGCAAAATGAAGATTTTATTTTTACTGCCGGGAACGTGAGACCATTAGACGAGGCTCTGCAACATAGTACTTCAGAAATGTTGAGGTGGCTTGTTAATGACTATGGGTTGTCTTGGCCGGACGCTAATATCATGTTGGGCACGTATGTTCAGTACGATGTAGGGAATGTTTTTGATCCGGCATACACAATGATTTGTAAAATTCCTAAATCAGTTCTGCCAAGTGCCAGCCCCGGCTCCCTGATATCACAATCTGCATAGTTAACCTGCTTAAGAGCCTCTGAACCATTTGTGAAAACTGTCTAATTTGGCTTTATCGCCCGTAACAGAAATCACGTTACTGTCGTAAGCCTCGTGTATATTTCCTCTGGCCGTAATCAGCAAGGCGAAATCCTGGTATGTGGTTTCAACTGTGGTGATAGTTTCAGTAGCTTTTTCGATAGGTCGATCAAATATGTGAAGCGAGCCTCGCCAGGTTTGAATCCTTAATGCTTCACTGTCATCAAAACAAAAATCGATTGTGGTAGGGTCGATTTGTTCAAGGTCTGGAGTGTACAGCCAATTAGATATATTAGGCTCTTTCCATACCTCGCATAGTAATTTGGCCTCTGAATTTTGCATTTTGTATGAAGAATTTAGAGATGAAAATATGTCCCAAGAATGTATAACAAGTTCCAGTAGTTTCATTTTGAGCAATAAATATGGGGAAAATTTACCTGCAGGGTGGTAAGCTGGAATATGCCAGTTTTCTGAAGCCATGTTTTGAAAAACATTTATTAGATCCCATTCCATATTGGATAATGTATCGAGCAATTGTTCTAATTTAGGAAAAGCTGTCTCCGATATCTGTATAGCCCGTGAAGCAATCCCATCTGCCATGCTTCGAGCATTACCAGTTCCCGGGTTTGGCATACCTTCAGTTGGATTTCCGTCACCCTCTATGGCTCTAGATAAAGAATTCAGCAAAAACCCATCAATAGCCAAAGTGTGGGAAGAGACATCTTTTACGGCCCACTGGTGGCATTTACTAGGTATTTCCCATTCGGTTGGTTTTAGGTCTGCTAGTCCGGTTATAAATTTATTTGACGATTCGGCAACGATCGCAAGAACCGTATTGGGGTCTTTAAGGGTTAACATTTTTCTGGTGGCTTCACTCTTTTCGCCAGATCACCAGGTACCGCTTTTTCCATTACACTGAACATTTCCTCAGTGAAAAATGGAAGCCCCGTAGAGGCGTTAACACCACCGTCAACAGAAATGACTTCTCCATTTATAAAACTGGATGCGTTTGAGGCAAGTAATAATAAAGCTCCGGTTAGCTCTTCAGGTTTGCCTATTCTTCCCATAGGTGAATTTGCGCTAATGTGATCAAGAAACATACCTTTCTTCACCCATGCACCAGTCATCTCACTAGGGAACCATCCAGGTGCGATGGCATTTACTCGTACCCCTCGGTCTGCCCAATTGGCTGCTAAACTTTTTGTCAGTGTGGTGACTGCTCCTTTAGTCGCCTGGTAGGCAACTGGCATTCCCCGCATGCCATTAAGACCGGCAACAGAAGATAGATTGATTATTGAACCTCCTCGTCCATCACTAAGCATTCGCCTTCCTCCCTCTTTACAGCAATACCACAACCCGATTAGGTTCACTTTGACAGTTTGTTCAAACATATAATCGGTAACGTTTTCTGGAACTGATCCAGCCTCGGCTATCTGTCCGGCATTATTTACCAGTATGTCTACTCTTCCGAATTTTTCTTCAGCCTTTGTGAACATATTCGCCACTTGGGCTGATTCTGTTACATCGCATTGGGCCACCATTGAAGAAAAATTTTCAGAGTCGAATGATTCCTTAAGGGTGTTTAAGTTTTCGATTCTTCTTGCAGAAAGCACTACATTGGCACCTCTCTCAGCCAGTATCTGGGCAAAGGTGACTCCCAAGCCAGAAGAAGCACCTGTTATTATGGCGGTTTTATCCTTAACACTGAATATCGGATCATGATAAAGCATATTTATTCCCAATAATTCAATTAATAGTTGTATATTTAATAATCACACAATAGATTTTATCAGTAGGGTTAATACTTGGAATTGGAATTACCTTAAACAAAGTGATAGGCATGCCAATTCACCTTTTGTGATCTTGAATGCAAGATGTATTTAACTTTGTGGTAGTCTTCCTGAATATCTTGTTAGCTGGCTTCAGATAGTTGTTAGTGCACTAATGTATGACACCTTAGTAGGGACATTTATAGGATTTCTCAGCGGTTCGATACCGTGGTCTTTGATTTGTGTGCGAACCCTTTCGGGTAGGGATGTTAGGGAAGTAGGCGACGGAAATCCAGGGGCCACCAACGCATGGATATCATCAGGGTGGATGATTGGATCAATATCTATGCTGCTGGATGTATTAAAAGCAGCAATACCCGTATGGGTATTTACCAACCAATTTGCAGGGACCTCATATCCTGAGGATTTTTTGTCAGTAACAGCGGTTGCTTTATCTCCAATAATAGGACACGCCTATTCCCCTTTGCTGCGCTTTAGAGGCGGGAAAGCTCTCGCTCCAACCTGGGGATCATGGATTGCCCTTACTTCTGGTATGGCGTTTCCTGTGGCAGTTCTCATTCTGGGGGTAATGCATCTGCTGCAGAGAAATCATGCAATAACCGTGACGATTTGCCTGATCGGATTCATAGTTATTTTCAGTATAATTGACAGTCAGGCTTTAATAATTTTTGGGATCTTGAATCTGATGTTGGTGACGTTCAAGCACAGATCCGAATATCAACAGGGAATAGTTTTTAGAGGGCGGGAAAGGACATAAGGTAAATGGAACTTAGTACCCTAATTACATTCACCTCGGGTTTTTTTGCCTTTACCTCGTTTTTAATCACGATATGGAATTGGCAATACCTCGATAGGCTCAGACTATGCCCTAGTAATGAGCTTTTTGGTGGTACTGATGCATCAATAACGGTATTGATTCCAGCGAGAAATGAAGGGAAAAATATCGGAGAAGTCCTTACTGCTTTAAGCTGTCAGACTCACAGTAATTATGACGTTATTGTTTTAAACGACGGTTCTGAAGACGATACTGCTGAAATAGTTGGTCAATTCCTTGCATCGGATCTTGAAATTCAATTGATTGATGGAGAACCAATTCCAAAGGGTTGGTTAGGGAAGAACTGGGCTTGTCATCAATTGATGTTGAAAGCCGACGGCGACTATATTTTGTTTATCGATGCGGATACCGTTTTGCACGAAGACACCATCAAAGCAGCCCTTAATGAAGCGATACTTGAGAAATCGGATTTATTGACAATGATCCCCGCCAGATGTGCAAACAATTTTATTGAAAGAAACCTCTACGGGTTTATAGATTGGGCCATTTATGCCTGGCTGCCATTACAGTTGGCACACTTGTCGAAAAACTCATATCTTTCAGCTAGCTACGGGCAGTTTATGTTATTCAAGCGAGAATCTTATATTTTGAGTGGAGGACATAAGAAAATTAAAGACATCGCCGTTGATGATTTCGGGCTTGGGCGTTTAATTAAAAGTTCTGGTCTGAAGTGGGCATTGAAAGACGGGACCAATATGGTCACTTCACTACCTTACGATGACATATTGGAGACTGTGAATGGTGTTTCTCGAAGCTTGGCTCCTGCGCTGAATTACCGTATCAGTTTGATTTTATTGATATCAATTTTCTTAATGGGATTATTTTTCGCACCAGTTCTTAATCTATATTTCTACGTTGCCAATGGTGGTCAGTTCGAATTTTTCGAGCTCTTGTCTTTGGTAATAATATTTCTGTTACTTGGATCATATCTCTTATCGTGCAAGAGATTTTCGCATAGTCTTTTTATTGTTGTTTTCATTCATATCACAGTCATATTTATGATACTTATTGCATATCATTCATTGTTATCAAATTTATTACGGGTTGCTACTTGGAAAGATAGGAATATGGTGATTAAAAAGTTAAAAATTTAACAAAATGTTCACAAAATATGAGCTTAATAACACATAAATCCCCAGATATTTATGTATAGTGACACCTAGTATGTTTAATAATGGAAAATATCACCACACGATAGATAGATATAGAACAGTGACTCAAGTTTATTTTACTGTTAATAACTGTTCTTGTATGAAGTAACAAGGGGTATTTGCCTAGTCGCCTTTTGGCGAAATTTAAACCCCGCCCTGATCCATAGGGCGGGGTTTTTTTATTGAATGCAAAGGAGAAATGGATATGGCTATCAATGGGCTGGCTCATGCCCCAGATGTGCTCAAGAGAGTGAGAAAAGAAAAGGGACTTACCCAAAAAGCTGTGGCTGCTCTTGTGGGAGTCAATCAAAGCGTAATATCAAGGATTGAGGCCGGTGAAATAGGCGCAAGCAATCGAATAGCTGAAGGGTTAGAAGAAGCATATGGTATGCCTATTATAGATGCCCTTTTATATAGAAAAAGCTGGACGGGTGAACCAGAAGACGTAACAGAAATTAAACAGCTTATAGATCGATACCAAACTGTTTTAAGTGATTCCGGTATAAAAGCTATAAAAGCTTATGTGGAGCATATGATAGGTTTGTCTAATGGTCCTGATTTTTTGCCAGGAGGGTCAGCTATACCAATAAAAAGTCTGTGGGGTGGCGACTGGACCTGGGGTCCGCGGGAGTTGGAAAGACATATCACTGTTGAATGTGCACCTGTAATGACATGGAACAGAATATCGATTCATCGTTCCCACCCTATTAAAGTAAAGGGGGAACTAGTTTTAAAAGGAGAGATTTATGTCGAAGGGCATGGAGCTTCTGGTACCCCGTTATTTTCCTTCTTCCTAGACCAAATGAAAGAGGGTGGAGTATTTACAGGAGAAGATTTCGAATCAGTCGATGTCTTTACTTCTTACTTCCAGAATGTCATTGCTGTTCGAGTTGCTCTGCCAGGCATTGTGGAGAGAAGTGTTTCGGTTTTAATGAGCGGTGATCTTAAGTACGATGAGTACGGTTTGAAGGATTATTATTATTTAGATGCAGTGGTAAGAAGCTATCTTCAGACGAAAGGAGAACTCGACCACTCAAGCTATCACCCCGACGGGTTAGGACAGTAATCTAATCCAACTCACCCCGGTATGCTTTGTATGCCATTTCCACTACTTGAGGTATTCTGTCTTGGTTGGCAAAAACTGAGAATTTTCCGACATTTACATCTTTTGATGCCTGTTCTTCATTTTTCCCATCATCAAAGGCTTTTTTTATTTCATTATGCAACAATTTCAAAAGGTCACGGGCTTCTCCAAACTCCTCTTTTCCTCCTACTGGTCCATGTCCGGGAATGAAAGTGGTAGCATCAACAGTTTCCACCTTGCTTAATACATCCACCCATTTAGAAATATGGCCGTCTGGGAAGGCAGGAATGGTTTTATTTACAGCCAGGTCTCCCACAAACAATACTTTTTCCTCAGGTAAATATAATAAAATATCACTGTCTGAATGTGCCCGCCCGTGGTAGGACATTCTTATTTCTCGATCCCCTAACCAAATAGACATTTGATCTTTGAATGTTACATCGGGGAGTGTTTTGTTAATCCGTTCCAACTCTGGTCTTAATGCCTCTCTTGTCCAATACCTAGAAAAATTAGCATCCCATTTTGTGTCGAGCTCAATTCTGCAATTTTCATGTCCTAGGATTGGAGCGGGTAGAAAATATTGGTTACCATATACGTGGTCTCCATGAAAATGTGTGTTCACAACAAATCTAATTGGTTTAGAAGTAACATCTTTCACAACAGTTAGAAGCTTAGACGCCAGCGTGGGTGTCATTAAGGTGTCTATAAGTATTACGCCGTCATCGCCGACGATGAATCCAGCATTAGTTGCACAGTTTTCGTTTATCCATGCGTACACCCCGTCTGCTACCTCTATTACACCTGATTCGTAATCCATATTCTCCCCCTAAATTATGGTTCCTTGATCTTGGAAATTTGCAATATCTTCCCATGTATACCCGAGTGTTTCAGTTAATATTTCTTCAGTATGTTGCCCCAATTCCGGGGCAGGCAATTTTGTCTCTATTGGAGTCTCGCTATACTGAAACGGAGTTTGAAGATATTTTACTGGACCTAAGGCTGGATGTTCAAAATTTATGATGTAATTATTCTGTACGACTTGCGGATCCTCCGGAAGATCCCATATTGACTGAACTTTCTCCCATATTATTCCTTCAGTTGAATCCATCCTTTGAATCCAATATGCCCTTGGTTTGGATATGAACACATCGTCTAGCTTCGCAATTAATTCGACCCTATTTTCAGTTCTAACTCCCATATCGCGATATCGTTCATTTTCGTTCAAATCGGGTCTTTCAATTGCTTCACAAAATGATGGCCAGTATCTATCACTTTGATTCATAGCAAATGCGATCCAGTCATCATCGGAACATTTGTAACAGTTCCACAGGGGGTTTCTAGCGCTCTTTCGTTCTTGGCCTCCTGGTTCGTTCCCAGTTAGTAAGGCCATCCCATAACGGTTGCCTCCCAACCACATCATACTTCCGAGATGAGAAACATCAACTTTTTGCCCTTTACCTGTCTCTTTTTGATTAACTAACGCACCCAAAATCCCATTACATAACATGATCCCTGAAATTTGGTCAGCGATACTTTGTAAATTATATGGGTTACCATCATTTGGACCGGCCCACCACAAGGAGCCCGATCTGGCCTCACCCGTATAAGCGAATGCGGGTTTATCTGAGTCAGGCCCGTTTGGACCATATCCAGTGGCTGCACCATATATTAATTTAGGGTTGATCTTAATTAGATCGTCATAACCTAACCCCAATCTTTCAGCTACTCCTTTTCTGAAATTTTGAACGAATATGTCCGATTCACCTACTAGTTTCCGCATAATCTCTTGACCAGAGGGACTTTTTAAATCTAATGAAAGACTTTTCTTTTGACGGTTAAGGGATTCGAAATATGCATTCAAGCCTCCAGGGAGTGAGGAGGAGGACCCGCTGACTGTGTGAAATTGTCGTGCATGGTCACCGTCAAGAGATTCGACTTTAATAACCTCTGCACCTAGGTCCGCCAACATCATCGAACATACCGGCCCAAACTGCCACATTGTCCAGTCAATTACACGCGTTCCTGATAAAGGGCCGTGAGGTTTGTTTGAATTTGCCATATCCATTTGTACCTATGTTTATTCAGGGTTTGGAATATTTAAGCAGTAGTATGCCTGACGGAGTCTATTGGGTATGTGTTTCGCAGTCAAATTGTTTTTCCTGATGGAGCAGAAAAAATTATTACTTTCTACTAAAATACTCAATATAGTTGGAGGAATTAATGGTTAAATCGGTTTTAACGGTCATTGGGGAAAATATTCATACAACCCGTGTCTTACGCACCAACGGTAAAAGGGTCATCAGAAAAGAAAATGGAGATGAATATGTCATTTATAAGAACATAAATGGCATCACTTCCTTTATGCCGATACCTGATTCTTTCAGAGACACTCAAGTTTACAAGCAAGGAAACGTAAAGCATTTCATGATAGCCGTAACTCTTGGTATGTCTAATTCAGATGAAGATAGGGTTCACGGCGAGAGCTACATCTCAGCAGAAATAAAACGTCAAGAAGATAGAGGTAGTAATTTTCTAGATTTAAATGTTGATGAGATCTCTTACAAAATTGATATTCAAAAAAAGGCGATGGCATGGTTAATTGGCCACTATTCGTCAGTCGCAACATTACCGCCATGTATAGATTCTTCTAGTGTTGAAATAATTCAGCACGGCTTAGAATGTTATCGGAGTGTTGGGTCACCGCAAGGTCCCCCTATGATAAATTCAGCTTCATTAGAAAGGATTTCAGTTTTAGATCTTGTTACTGAAAATAATGCGACAGCGATTGTAACGGCGAGCGGTATCGATTCTATGCCTAGTGAAATCTCAGACCGCATATCCAATGTGTCCCAGATGATAAAACAATGTTTGGAAAGAGAAATCCCTCTATCGCGAATCTACTTGGATGCTCTGGTATTCCCTATAGCGGTAGATCAGAACTTCGGCAATCATTATCTTGAAGCAGTTGGCCAAATCCGCGAACGATTTGGAGAGAAAATCCATATAACTGGAGGATTGAGTAACGTCTCTTTTGGGCTTCCATCGAGAAAATTAATCAATGACACTTTCATTAGACTTTCGATTGAGTCGGGGGTAGATGCAGCTATATTGAATCCTGTTGAAAGTGATGTGGAAAGAATATTCGCCCTAGATATGGAATCTGAACGGGTACAAACCACAATCAATATGCTTTTAGGCAAAGATGAATATTGCACGAATTTTCTTAGTAAGTATAGGTCGGGTAAACTCACCGAGATTTAGTATTGGTTCAAGTCGTTTTTGTGTGCCTGCATATAAAAATATATATGGCTTTTGACATGCGCAAACCGCTTGGTATACTCATCCCAATAAAAAACTCACATTTCAAGAAAACACACTGAGATCGGGGGAGGCAAAAATATGACAACAGTTCATTCTAGGCAAGAGGCATTGTTAATGGCTCACCTTCTGAGAAGGGCTGGATTTGGAGCAACTCCATATGAAATGGATCGGGCTCTTAGCATGGGATATCAAGCCGTTCTTGATGATTTGTTGAACCCGGACCACCCCGATGTCATACCGGATGATTTGATAAGGAGATACCATGTTGACCAGTCTGACTTACGCAGTGGCGGAGGTGCGCATTGGGTATATAGGCTAGTCATGACTGATACTCCATTGCGAGAAAAAATTTGTCTTTTTTGGCATAGGGTGTTTGCCACAGGTACAACCAAACTCATTCAAAACAGAGTCGTTACAAATCAGATAGATATGTTTAGAGAACATGGAATGGGGCGGTTCGATGATCTTCTTGTAGAACTGTCTAGAGACCCGGCAATGATTATGTGGTTGGACAATCAGGACAACCACGGGTCCAATATTAATGAAAACTACGGTAGGGAAATTTTAGAATTATTCTCAATGGGAGTTGGCAACTACTCTGAAGACGATATAAAAGAGACTGCGAGAGCCTTCACAGGATGGAGAGTTGTTAACCCCGATTATATGTCCATCAGAATGCGAAATAATACAGCTAGACCCTACGGATACATGTCCTGGCAATTTGAATACGATGACGATGATCATGACGATGGAGAAAAGATAATTCTGGGCCAAAAAGGAAGATGGAACGGGGAAGATGCTGTCAGAATAATTTGCGAACAGGATGCGACGGCTAGGTTTGTAGCTCGGCATTTATATCATTTTTTCGTTGCTGACGAATTGCCTGTGCCACAGTGGCCTCATGAGGAGCCAAATGATCCAGAAGCTATCGATGTTTTATGTAGATCTTATTTTGAAAACAACCATGATATCGGAGCAATGCTGAGAACCTTATTTGAATCTGATTTTTTCAAAGATGCTGGGTCAAGATACGCTCGAATAAAGAGCCCTTCAGAGATGGTCATAGGCACAATGCGTTTGGCTGGGCCAATTGATCTTCCCTCTGAGGAAACTTACATGGCGGATGCTGCATGCGCCAACATGGGACAGGCTTTGATGCGTCCACCAAGTGTGGAGGGATGGCAAGGGGGAACAGAATGGATTAATACCGGTGCTTATGTCGAAAGGGTCAATTTCGCTGGGCGTATTTTGAATGACCCTGACAAGCAAGGTGTTCGCGACATCATAGATCGAATGAAGGCATTGTCGGATCAACAAACCATCACATCAGATGAACTAGTTGATAATTGCCTAGAAGTTTTAGGGCCTTTGGAGGTACTTGATACAACTCGTCACGGCTTAAAAAACTACGCTTCCAAATTTGGGGATTTGAGATGGTCAGATCAGTCTCTAAGTAGTGAATTTGATCGTGCGGCTGTTGCTATTATTCAACTCGTTGTATCAAGTCAAGAATATCAAACTATTTAAAGTATTGAGAGGGAAAACATGACTACAACTACCTTTGGATTGAAATATGTGACTAATGTTGGATTCGCTGCCGATTTCGGAGGCAGAGGTTTTCAACTACCTTCATCAATGGCGATAAGAGCCGATGGGGTCATATTTGTTGTCAGTCGAGGAAAACCCTCTACTAAAAACTCCAATGGTATACAGATGGTTACTAAGAACCACGACTTCCTAGGCCAGATCGGTACTTATGGAGCAGGCCTAGGAGGAATGATGTGGCCAACTTCTGTGGTTCTGGATCATGATGAAAATCTGTATCTTGCGGACGAATATTTTAATAAAGTGACCAAATACGATCGTGAAGGTAACCCGCTTACAGAATGGGGAACTAAAGGTTCTGGTAAAGGACAATTTAATCAACCAAGTGGGTTGTTGATTCAGGAACAACTGATATATTTGGTTGATTCAAGAAACAACAGAATTCAAATGTACAGCTTGGATGGAGACTTCCAAGGTCAATGGGGCTCAGTAGGTGAGGGGGAAGGAGAATTCAATTTACCCTGGGGTATATCTGACGACTCTGAGGGTAATATTTATATCGCTGATTGGCGTAACGACCGAATTCAAAAATTCGATTCCAATGGCAATTACATATCTGCTATTGGGGGGGGGGATACCTCTGTTCTAGATCGACCTTCTGATGTTGCCGTGGATCCAGATGGGAATATTTATGTCACCGATTGGGGCAGCCAGTGTCTATTGGTTTTAGACCAATCGGGCAGCATTTTGGAAACTAAAAGAGGTGAAGCTGATTTAAATCCGTGGTCAGTGGAATATTTGTCCTCCCAAGACGATGAAAGGAAAGCAAGAGAATCATTTGTTCCAGTCTACAAAGCTGATACCGAGGATCCTTCGGAGGTGTCTGCCAGAATGGAACCCTACTTCTGGGATCCTGTTGCAGTAGAACTGGACCAAGATGGAACGGTGTATGTACTTGAGACTGGTAGGCACCGATTCCAAGTATTTGAGCGACTCTAGATCCCATAGAATTTGAAATAAATGATAAATAGATTGCTTCAATAGGTTAAGCGGACAGATGGAGGAGATCTTGACATCCACTAAGAGCAAGGCTGACATAGGATTGGTAGCGCATTTATTAAGAAGGGCTGGTTTTGGAGCTACTCCAAATGAATTGGACAGTTTCATCGAATTGGATTATGACGAAATAGTTGATTATCTTATCAATTTCGATCTCCCTGACTACATCCCACAAGATTTCATTTCCAGGTTTCATAAGGATCAGTCTGACTTGAGAATAGCAGATGGTGCGAGAGCCCATTGGATATACCGCATGGTAATGACTAAAACTCCTTTGCGAGAGAAAATGTGTCTGTTCTGGCACAGAATTTTTGCCACGGCTGCAACAAAGTTGATTCAAAACAGAGTGGTTGTTAATCAAATTGACATGTTTAGAGAAAAAGGATTCGGAAGATTTGATGATCTTTTATTAGGTTTGTCGAGGGATCCAGCTATGATCATGTGGCTTGACAACCAAGATAATCACGGGTCAAACATTAACGAGAATTATGGTAGGGAAATCCTCGAGTTATTTTCGATGGGGGTGGGTAATTATAGTGAGGACGATATTAAAGATACTGCAAGAGCCTTCACTGGATGGAGTGTTGTCAATCCAGAATATATGTCGATTAAGATGCGTAATAATACTGTTCGTCCCTATGGGTATATTTCATGGCAATATGAATACGATGCTAACGACCATGACAATGGTGTAAAAACTATTTTGGGAGAGACAGGTAATTGGAACGGAGAGGATGCGATTCGTATTATATGCGAACAAAAAGCCACTGCAGAGTATATCGCGCGCCACATGTATCATTTTTTTGTAGCCGATGAAGTGCCTGTACCTCAATGGCCACATCAATCACCGAGGGACGCCGAGGCTATCAGCCTTATGGTGGAGTCGTATTTCCAAAATGAGCATAGCATCAAATCTATGATGGAAACGATGCTTAAAGCGGAGTTTTTTAAGGAGGAGTCGGCAAGATACGCAAGAATAAAAAGTCCGGCGGAGATGGTGGTAGGTACCATGCGGTTGGCAGGCCCAATTGAACTTCCTTCGGATGAAACCTATTATGCTCAGGCTGTCTGTTCCAATATGGGCCAGGCATTATTGGGACCACCCAGTGTTGAAGGGTGGCAAGGCGGGAATGAGTGGATCAACACAGGGACCTATGTTGAACGGGTTAATTTTGCAACTAAGATACTTGATAATTCGGACAAAGAAGGGGTGAGGAACATAATTGACCGAATAAAATCGATTAATAATACAGGGAATATAACTTCCGACGACTTAGTATCGGGATGTCTTGAGGTTTTGGGACCAATAAACGTTTCCACAATGACAGAGAAAAGATTAAAAGAATTTGCTTCCAAATATGGAGAGTTAACTTGGTCGGATGAAGGTTCATTCAATCAGTTTGACAAGGCGGCTCTTTCGGTGATCCAACTCATTGTCTGTACTCAGGAGTATCAAACCGCATAGTCTTATATAGAGGGGTGTGAGAATACTAAATGGTAGCAACGAAATTTGGGCTTAAATACAGCTCTAACGTAGGCTTTGCGACTGACCAAGGAGGTCGAGGATTTCAATTGCCAGCTCACATGGCAATTAGGTCTGACCAAAGAATTTTTGTGGCAAGTAGAGGAAGAGGTCCGACCGTCGGAGTGCAAATGGTATCGAGAGACTTTGAGTTTTTCGGAAAGATTGGCTCCCAAGGCAAGGGTATTGGCCAAATGATGGAACCAAGCGCCATAGCCTTCGACTCTAATGAGAATTTGTATATATCAGACGAAAAATTGGATAGGATAACCTGCTTTGATCGGGAAGGGGAGCTCATAGGGTCGTGGGGAGTATCAGGAGAAAGGCTAGGCGAAATGCGTAGGCCGACAGGGCTTTTGATCTTGAATGATGTGGTTTATGTAACTGATGCAATGAATCATAGGATCCAGCGCTACCATACTGATGGAAGATTTATAGATCAATTGAACACAACGAAAAACACAGAATCCCAGTTGCGTTACCCGTGGGGAATAGCTAGTGGTGTTAATAATGATGTATATGTTGCTGACTGGGGGAACAACAGAGTTGTTAGATTTAATCAGAACGGGGACTTTGTGTCAGAGCTACTGGAAGGGATGGATTCAGATATGCCATTGAACAAACCTGCCGATGTCGCGGTGGATAATGAAGGCAACATATATGTGGCTGATTGGGGTAATCAACAACTTCAAGTTTTTGATGAGAACTATAATTTTTTATATATGAATAGGGGAGAGGCAGATCTGAATCGATGGGCATTGGAATATTTTGAATCTCAACAGGATGAGAAACGAGCACGTTCAAGTTATGTACCTGTTTATAAGACCGATACCGATGACGTTAGAGAAATTTCTGCAAGAATCGAACCATATTTCTGGGACCCATGTTCAGTAATGGTAGATGGG
>Ga0066372_10000056_pt1 | contig 34618 bp, 34 predicted proteins | sample Knorr_S15_td_250_FD_77011 | JGI IMG/M metagenome (GOLD analysis project Ga0066372, IMG submission 77011) | Marine microbial communities from Southern Atlantic Ocean transect - Knorr_S15_td_250_ad_251m_LV_A | ecosystem: Environmental > Aquatic > Marine > Oceanic | place: Southern Atlantic ocean... | reverse complement strand
GACATGGACAGCGTCGACTGGCCCGAGAAGGTCAAGGTCATGCAGCGCCACTGGATCGGGCGATCGGAGGGAGTCGAGTTCGGCCTGCCGGTAGCCGACGCCGGCGGATCGGCCCGGGAGGATGTAGCGCCTCTGGCCGTTTTCACGACTCGGCCTGACACCTCGTTCGGCATGACGTTCGCCGTTATTTCCCCTGAGCATCCGCGGGTCGATGAGTTAACTACTGACAACGAGCGGGCCAAAGTCGACGCCTTTCGGACCTCGGTGGCCGGCCGCTCCGAGATCGACCGACTCTCCACCGAGGGTTCGCTGGACAAGCGCGGCGTGGCTACCGGCTGCCGGGTCGTGAACCCGTTCACCGGCCAGGCCATTCCAGTCTTCCTGGCCGACTACGTGCTCATGACCTACGGGACGGGGGCCATCATGGCCGTGCCCGGCGAGGATCAGCGCGACTGGGACTTCGCCGTTGCCCACGGCTGCGAGATCATCCGCACCGTCCAGCCACCTGACGACTTTGACGGCGAGGCCTACGTCGGCGAGGGGCTGGCCATCAACTCGGCCTTCCTAAATGGCCTCGAGGTGACCGAGGCCAAGGTAGCGGCCATCGACTGGCTGGAGGCTGGGGGCCATGGTGTCCGGAAAGTCAACTATCGCTTGCGAGACTGGTTGCTGTCTCGCCAGCGGTACTGGGGTTGCCCAATCCCCATCGTTTACTGCGACGGCTGCGGCGAGCAGCCATTACCCGTCGACCAGCTTCCGGTAGATCTTCCCGACGACGTTGAGTTCATGCCTACCGGCCGGTCACCGCTGACCACCCACGAGGACTTCCTGAACGCCTCCTGTCCGGCCTGCGGAGGTTCGGCTCGGCGCGAGACCGACACCATGGACACCTTCGTGGACTCATCCTGGTACTTCCTCCGGTTCGCCGATCCGTGGAATGACGAAGCGCCCTTCTCGCCGGATGCGACAGCCCGTTGGCTGCCGGTTGACCAGTACATCGGTGGCGTGGAGCACGCCATCCTTCACCTCATGTATGCCCGCTTCTTCACCAAGGCCCTGGCCGACCTCGGCGTGGTCCCTGCAGGGCTTCGAGAACCGTTCCAACGGCTCTTTACCCAAGGGATGATCCGCCTCGGCGGTACCAAGATGTCCAAGTCGAGGGGAAACCTTGTGGCCCCCGAGGAAATCCTCGACGCCCAGGGGGCCGACGCCCTCCGCCTGGCCCACCTCCAGGTCAAGCCCCCGCAGGAGGACGTGGACTGGGAAGACTTCGGGATCGACGGGTGTGCCAAGTTCCTGGCCCGGGTTTGGCGTCTAGCTGTACCCGGTTCGGACCTATCCGCTGAGGCGAGGACCGGTGAAATCACCGAGACTGACGCGGAGGTCGACCGGACCACCCACCGGCTGGTGGCCCGCATCACCGACGAGTACGACCGGTGGTCTTACAACACGGCTGTCGCCGGCTTCATGGAGTTCACCAACACGCTCTACCGGTACGTGCAGACCGACGACGGCCCGCACACCGCCACCCTGGAAGCAGCGGTAGACGCCCTACTCCAGGTCATGGCGCCGGCCGCTCCCCACCTTTGTGCCGAGTTGTGGGAGAGACGGCGGGGAGGCCATGTGCACCTGGAGGCGTGGCCCGAGGCCGACCCGACCAAGCTGATCGACGACATGGTGACCATGGTCATCCAAGTCAACGGCAAGGTCCGCGACCGGGTGGAGGTCTCGGCCGACCTGGATGAAGCGGGAGCCGAAGCCACCGCCTTGGCCTCCGAACGGGTTCAGACCGCCCTGGCCGGTGGAGAGCCTCGAAAAGTTATCACCCGACCTCCTCGCCTGGTCAACGTCGTCGTCTGAGCGACTGTTGCGGCTTAGCCGTCGTCGTGACTGCGGAGGAACCTCTCCAGTTCGGCTGCCAGCTGGTCGCCGTCGGGCAGTTGGCTCCGGACGTCATGGAGGTCGTCATAGGCCGCCTCCAACTTCTCCAGCATCGTCACGTGTTCCGGGTTTCGAGCCACTAGATCATCCAACCGGGCCCGGGTGGCCAGGGAAGCCTCAGACAGCGGACCCTCGTCGACTGTGGCCCCGGAGAGTTTCGCCAGGCCGGCCAGCAGCGCCAGGGCGGCTGGCGGATAGGCGCTAGCCGAAAGGTAGTGAGGAACCTGAGCCCACAAGCCAATTGCCGGGATGCCGGCCCGGCCGGCCTCCATCTCGATCACGGCCTGGACCCCGGCCGGAACCTCGACGGTGGCCGTCACGAAGTCCAGACGTTCGGTTAGATCGGCACTGGCGGCCGTACACGACAAGCGGGTTGGCCGAGTGTGAGGGACAGCAGCCGGGTAGGCCCCGAGCCCGACCACCATCTGGACACCGAACTGGCGGCATAGGTCGACCACGCTCTCTGCGAAGGCCCGCCACTCGTGGTCGGGCTCCGGACCATGCAGAACCAACACGTCGGTGTCGGTGGTGGACTCCAGCAGGAACAACTCGAGAGCAGGCCAGTCCATGCGACGACTTACACCATCCACCAGGTGAAGGGTGGGGCGTCGGGCCCGGTGATCGAGCAGACGGTCGGTGTCGAAGCGGGCGATCCGGCGCCCTGGCTCACCCTCCAATAGACGTTGGCGGGCCTCTGCTACAGCGCCAGCAGCGTCAATCCAGCCGTCCAGGGCCAACAACAGGACCGGTCCGTCCAGGGTGGGAGTCTCCAGGACCTCGACGAGAGGACGGTCAGCCACAATCAGGCTCCCGTCGGCAGCTGGGAGGCCATCTCATGGGCCAGGTCAGCGAGGTCGACCACCCGCTGGCCGAAGGCCGCCACCAGCCGAGGATCGTCCTGGTCTCCCATCACGCCCGCTGCGTACCGTGAGTAAACCCCCTCCACAATGCAGGCAATCCGCCAGTAGGCGAAGGCCAGGTAGTAGTCCAACTCGGCCAGGTCCCGTGTCCCGTGGGCCTCATAGAGGGTGCGCACCTCGTCGGCGTTCGGGAACCCTTCAACCGACGTGGGAGGTAGCTGCCCTCCGGTAGCCCGATTGTCGGCGTAGGCCACCATGCCGGCCACATCGGCCAGCACATCACCGGTAGTGCACAGTTCCCAGTCCAGGACAGCTGCCACTTCGCCGCCGACCGACATCACACAATTGTCAAGCCGGTAGTCGCCGTGCACGATCCCGGCACCCTGTTGGGCCGGAATTCGGGCGGCCAACATCTCGTGGGCCGCTAACACCTGAGGCAGGTCACGGGTGGTGGATCGTTCGAACTGGATTCGCCATCGCTTCAACTGGCGTTCGACATAACCGTCGTGGCGGCCCAGGTCCGATAGTCCGACGGTTTCCAGGTCAACATCGTGAAGTCGGGCCAGGACCTCCACGAGGGCTATGCCCATACGTCGGCGGACGTCGAGTGGGACCAAGGCGGCATCTTCCACCGTGCGCACCACCAAGCCGGGGACGAAGTCCATGACGTAAAAGGGCGCACCGGTGATCTGGTCGTCCTCACAAAGGCCGACAACCGACGGGACGGGGACATTGCTGCCGGCTAGGGCATTGATGATGCGGTACTCACGGGCCATGTCGTGGGCGGTAGCCAGAACGTGACCCATGGGAGGTCGCCGCAGGACCCACCTCCGGTCGTGGTTATCCGACACGGTGAAAGTCAGGTTGGAGCGCCCACCGGTGATCAACTCAAAATGTAGGTCACCGTCGATCCCTCCAACTCGTCCGTCGAACCACCGAAGCAAGTTGGTGTGATTGATCCCCGCGGCGTCGGCCATTGCCCCAGAACGGTAGTGGAGGCGCACGACAGGCTGCCTACCCTGACCTCCATGGATGTCACCGATGCGACCTTCCAGACTGAAGTCATCGACCGGTCCCGCCAGGTTCCCGTCGTGGTCGACCTGTGGGCTGAGTGGTGCGGCCCGTGCACCGCTCTAGGCCCGATACTGGAGAAGGTGGTCGGGGAGACCGGTGGTCGGGTGATCCTGACCAAGGTGGACATCGACAAGAACCCGGGCGTGGCTCAGGCGTTCCAGGTCCAGTCCATTCCCGCCGTGTTCGGCCTGGTTGACGGGCAGGTCGCCGGGAGCTTCGTGGGAGCGCAGGGCGAGGAAGCCGTCCGGACGTTCGTGGAGGGCCTGCTGCCCACCGAGGAGGTTTCCGAGATAGAACGCTTGGTGGCCGCCGGTGACGAGGCGTCGCTGATCGCCGCCCTGGCCATCGAGAACGACAACGTGGAAGCGGTCACCGCTCTGGCCCTTCTCCTGGTGGAACGCTCCAGCAAGGGCGACCGGGAGGCCGCCCTCAAGTTGTTGGAGCGGATCCCCGAGTCAGCCGAGACGCGACGGATCGCAGCCATGGCACGGGTTGAGCCGGTGGAGGATGTCGAGACGACCCTCAGTGAACTACTTCCGGCTGTGAAGGACGACGACGCGGCCCGACAGCGCTTTGTGGATCTCCTCGAGGTTCTAGGACCCGACGACCCACGTACCGCCGGGTGGCGTCGTCGCTTGACTTCGACTCTGTTCTGATCTCGACCTGACACTCCGACCGGCGATACATCACCCCCTCGGAAGCGTCACGACCTTCGAAGGCGAGTCTGTACCGGGTCGGTGAAACGATCCGAACGGTGCTGTGGGAACTCGGTCACCTGTCATTACTGCGGTCACCGACAGTCCGACCCCTGCGTGTACCGTCGATCGGGTGATCGTCGAGCTGGGAGCCGACCACCAGTACGACTGCTCGACCCGCACCCTGGTCATGGGAATCCTTAACCGGACCCCCGACTCGTTCTGGGACCGGGGACGCTTCTGGGACTTCGACGACTTTCTCCGGCTAGCTGACCAACACGTGGCCAACGGGGCTGACCTCCTTGACGTGGGTGGATCCAAGGCCGGTCCCGGTCCGGAAGTGACGGAGGCCGAGGAGTTGGACCGGGTGGTTCCGGCGGTAGAGGCACTGCGGGCCCGGTTCGATCTCCCGTTAGCGGTCGACACGTTCCGGGGTTCGGTGATCGCCGAGGCGTTGGCCGTCGGAGCCTGTGTGGGAAACGACATCAGCGGGTTCGCCGACCCGACCTTCCTGCCGGCTTGCGCTCGAGCCGGGGCTTCTGTGGTTGCTACCCACGTCCGGATCGGGCCACGGATCCCCGATCCAACCCCGTGCTACGACAACGTGGTGCTCGAGGTCCGAGACTTTCTGGCCCAACGAGTCGCTATGGCCCGAGCAGCGGGAATTCCGGACAAACGGATCATGATCGATGCCGGCCTCGATCTGGGAAAGACTCCGGACATGTCGGCCCTCCTGCTTCGGAGTTCCGACAACTTGACGTCCCTCGGACGACCGGTCTTTCTCTCGGCGTCCAACAAGGGTTTTCTCGGCGAAATGACCGGAGCAGCGATCGACGACCGACAGGAGTCGTCGTGGGCCGCCCATGCGCTGGGAATCGCCCTAGGGTGCCGGATCATCCGGGCCCACGACGTACGGGGTGGTCGGCGGGTAGCCGACGTCATGGAAGCGCTTCTGGCTGCTGAGAAATCGCCGGTAGGAGAAATGGCGTGAACCGGCCCATCGTGGTGATCGTGGGCGATGACGACGCCCTGATTGCTGAGGCTCTCAGGGGAGCTGTGGAGGAAGCCCTCGGTGACGAGGACCGCGCCCTAGCCCTCGAGGAGTTGACTGAGGAGGAGTACCGCCTTGAGGACGGCTTCGAGATAGCGCGCCTAGTAGACGCCGCCCAGACACCGCCGTTTCTCACCAGTCGACGGGTGGTAGTCGGACGCCACGTAGGTCGCTTCGGGACGAAAGACGCAGTGGCCCCCCTCATCGCCTACCTAGACGCCCCGTTGGATAGCACCTCACTGGTTGTCGTCTGGGAGAAAGGGAGCATCCCGACCCAGCCCCGGCTCAACTCGCTACCCGCACCACTGGTCGAGGCAGTGACCGGTGCCGGAGGCGAGGTCCGTCGGTGCGGAACGGGTCGGGGTCGAGACGCTGATCGGTGGTTGGAAGATCGCCTAGACACCGCAGCCGTTGAATTAGACCGACCGGCCAGAAACCTGGTGGCCCGACGTCTGGGTGAGGATCGGACTCGGGTTGTGCCCTTACTGGACACACTGATTGCGGTGTTCGGGATCGGCGCGTCCGTGGGGGTGTCCGAAGTGGAACCGTTCCTGGGTACGGGGGGTGACGTAGCGCCGTGGGACCTGACGGACGCCATTGACGCCGGTGACGTCCCAAAATCTCTGGACTGCCTAACCAGGATGCTGGACGCCGGTGGACGACATCCCCTAGCCGTGATGGCGTCACTCCACGGGCACTTCGGACGACTACTACGCCTCGATGGGGCTGATGTCCGAAATGAGGTGGAAGCCGCCGAGGTGTTGGGGATCAAAGGTTTCCCGGCGAAGAAGGCGCTGCAGGTCAGTCGCCGGATAGGTCCCGGGAGAGCAGCCCGGGCGATCCGCCTGATAGCGGCCGCCGACCTAGACCTACGGGGACGTTCGGCCTGGCCACCGGAGTTGGTGGTGGAGGTGCTGGTGGCCCGGTTGGCCAGCTTGGCCCGGCGCTGAGTTAGAGAGGGTGACGGCCGGAGGGGCCGTTGAGGATCAACTAGAGAGGCCGTTGAGGCGCTTCTGGAGGCGCGACTTGCGACGAGCGGCGGTATTGGGGTGCAGGATCCGGCGATCACCGGCTTTGTCGATCCGCTTCATAGCAGCTGCCGTAGCCTCGGCTACGTTCTCGCCCGACTCAGCGGCCTGGATGGCGCTCTGGGTGCGGGTCTTCAGCTCGGCGCGCACGGAACGATTCCGCAGCCGACGCTTTTCGGTCTGGCGGTTTCGCTTGATCTGGCTCTTGATGTTGGCCACAGGGGAGGGTCCATCTGGGTCGGTGGGCACTTAGTCCGGTCGCGGACCGGCACGGCGCACCATGCTACCGGTGGCGTCCGTGGAACGACTCTCTGTCGGCGTGATGCCCGCCTAGAAGTGCATCGGGAGAAACTGGGTACACGGGGCCACCGTCGAGACGGCCCCCGCAAGTACCGTCAGCGGCGGGATGGACCTTTCTCGGCTGCGCAACACCTCAATCATCGCCCACATCGACCACGGTAAGTCCACGCTTGCCGATCGGATGTTGGAGCTCTGCGGAGCTGTCGATCCACGAGAGATGCGGGCCCAGTACCTGGACTCCATGGACCTGGAGCGAGAACGAGGCATCACCATCAAACTTCAGAGTGTCCGCTTGGACTGGAAAGACACGGTTATCAACCTGATCGACACCCCCGGTCACGTGGACTTCGGTTACGAGGTGAGCCGATCGCTGGCCGCCTGCGAGGGAGTGATCCTGGTCGTGGACGCTGCCCAGGGGATTGAGGCTCAGACCCTGGCCAACTGCTACTTAGCGCTGGAGAACGACCTGGAGATCGTGGCTGCGCTGAACAAGATCGACCTTCCAGCCGCTGAACCCGAGCGTTATGCCGAGGAGATTGAGCAGGTCCTCGGCATTAGCGCCGAGGACATTCTGCACATCAGCGCCAAGACAGGTGAGGGAGTCGCCGAGTTGCTGGACGCCGTGGTGGAGCAGACCTCACCACCAGTCGGAGACCCCGATGCTCCGCTTCAGGCCCTGGTCTTCGACAGCCACTTCGACCAGTACCGCGGGGTGGTGTCTTCTGTCCGTGTGGTGAACGGCCGTCTGGACAGGGCGGCTTCTCTGCGTTTCATGCAGGCCGGAGCGGTCTACGAGGTAGATGAGATCGGTGTCCGTCGCCCGGAGATGACGCCGGTGGACGGCCTAGGCCCCGGCGAGGTGGGGTACCTGCTGGCGGGCATCAAGGACGTGGGCGAAGCCCGGTCCGGAGAGACCGTGACCACTAGCCGACACGGTGCCGACTCACCCCTGGAGGGCTACCGGGAACCCCAGCCCATGGTGTTCAGTGGGCTCTACCCGATTGACGGCGACGAGTTCAACGACCTTCGGGAGGCCTTAGAGAAGCTTCGTCTGAACGACTCCAGCTTCACCTACGAACCCGAAACCTCGGGGGCGCTCGGGTTCGGCTTTCGATGTGGATTTCTGGGCCTACTCCACATGGAGATCGTTCGGGAACGTTTGGAACGGGAGTTCGACCTCAGCCTCATCACTACCGCCCCGTCGGTGGTGTACCGGGTGACTACGACGTCGGGTGAGCGACTAGAGATCGACAACCCGTGTGACCTGCCGACAACGACTGAGACGGCCCGTATCGAGGAACCGTTTCTTCTAGCCGCCATCATCACGCCCACCGACTTCACGGGCACGCTCATGGAGCTCTGTCAGGAGCGAAGGGGCGAGCTGGAGGGCCTGTCGTACCTGTCACCTGAGCGAGTTGAACTCAAGTATCACCTGCCTCTGGCGGAGGTAGTCATCGACTTCTTCGATCAGATGAAGAGCCGTACTCAGGGATACGCCAGCCTGGATTACGAACCCGAGGGCTACCGCGACTCCGACTTGGTTCGGGTGGACATTCTGCTACACGGCGAACCGGTGGACGCCTTCTCGACAGTGGTCCACCGGTCTGCGGCCGAAGTTTACGGACGAAAGATGACGGCCAAACTCAAAGAGCTCATACCGCGCCAGCAGTTCGAGGTTCCCATCCAGGCAGCTATTGGGGGACGGATCATCTCTCGGGCGACGGTCCGGGCGTTTCGAAAAGACGTAACGGCCAAGCTCTACGGGGGCGACATCACTCGAAAGCGGAAACTGCTCGAGAAGCAGAAGGAGGGCAAGAAGAAGATGAAGTCCATCGGACGGGTCGACGTGCCCCAGGAGGCCTTCATCTCCGCCCTCAGGCTCGATGACTGATTGTTAATGCCTGGAGGGCATCCGATGGTCCGGGGGGTGGCCGATAGCATCAACTCCGTGTTGGAGGACCGCAAGGCGAGCATCCTGAGCGCCGTCGTCGAGGAGTACATCAAAACCGCACAACCGGTTGGCTCAGCCCGGGTCGCTGACTCGTATGAGATTGACGTTTCCTCGGCAACTGTCCGCAACGAGTTGGCCACCCTCGAGGAACAGGGGTACTTGGTACAGCCCCATACCTCGGCGGGCCGGGTGCCAACCGAAAAGGCCTACCGGTTCTTCGTGGATCGGATCGACGGCCCGGGGACCCTGGACGCCGCCGACCGGGAGCAGGTACAGGCGTTCTTCCGCCGGTCGCACCGAGAGATGGAGCAGATGCTGGCCGAGACCAGCAGTCTGCTGGCCGACCTGACAGGGAGTGCGGCCGTGGTTCTTGCCCCCGACCGTGACCAGCAGGAGGTTCGGTCGGTTCAGGTGGTCGGCCTGACCCGGGACCTAGCGCTCCTAGTGCTAGTCATGGCCAACGGCACGGTCGAGAAACACACCTTGGAATTGGAGGAGGAGGCCGCTGACCCCTCGGAGGCCACTCTGGCCGTGGCGGCCGCCCACCTTTCCGGAGCACTGATTGGCCACCGACTACAGGCCGTCGACCGGACACCGGTGACCGGGGATCCAGCGATAGACGCCGTACTCGCAACGGTGTCGGAAGTCCTGGCCGAGCGGTCGGCACGGGTTGAACGGGCTTGGGTGGGTGGTCGGGCCCAGGTGGCGGCGGCTTTTGGTGAAGTTGAGAGAGTCCGCGAGGTATTGGACATCCTGGAACGCCAGTCCGTGGTGGTCAGCTTGGTCCGCGACGTCATTGACCGGGGCCTGAGCGTGGCCATCGGAACAGAGACCGGACTGGAGCCGCTAGCAGACTGCTCTGTGGTCGTGGCGCCGTACGAGATTGAGGGCCAGACAGCTGGTTCGATCGGGGTGCTTGGACCGACCCGCATGGACTACACGCAGGCTCTGGCCACAGTGGCGGTGGTAGGACGGCGTCTCGGCGATCGTCTTACCGAGGGCTGATCGATGGCACGGGACCACTACGAGGTCCTAGGGGTGCCCCGAGATGCCAGCCCCGAGGAGGTGAAGCGGGCCTACAGAAGCCTTGCCCGCAAACACCATCCCGACGCCAACCAGGGGGACGGGGGGGCAGAGGCTGAGTTCAAGTTAGTGGCCGCCGCCTACGAGGTGCTCTCGGACCCAGACCGTCGCCGAAACTACGATCGATTTGGCCACGACGGGCCATCGACCGGGATGGCCGGCGATCCCTTCGGGGGTATCGGCGACATCTTTGAGTCGTTCTTTGGTGGTGGTTTCGGCGGGGCCGGAGGGCGCCGATCGGGTCCGACGTCCGGCGAGGACCTCCAGACGACGATCGAGGTTGAGCTAGAGGACGCTGTATTCGGCTCTGAAGAGGAGATCACCGTCCGGACAGCGGTGGCTTGCACAGACTGTGAGGCCACCGGCTCGACTCCTGGTACCTCCGCGGAGCGATGCGGGGAGTGCTCGGGTACCGGCCATGTTCAGCGGGTTCGACAGTCACTGCTGGGGCAGATGGTGACTACCACGTCGTGTCCGGCCTGTGGAGGCCGAGGGGAGATCATCGCGGACCCTTGTGGAGCGTGCCGGGGCGAGGGTCGCCGGGTAGAGGAGCGGTCGTTCACCGTCAACGTTCGAGCCGGGGTCGATGAGGGTACGACGCTTCGACTCAGTGGTCGAGGGGCGGTGGGGCCACGTGGTGGTCCAGCCGGCGACCTTTACGTGCACGTAAGGATCCGCCCCCACGCGAAGTTCGAGCGCCACGACAGTGACCTCGTGCATAGGTTGCACCTGCCGATGACCCAGGCGGCTCTCGGAGTGGTACTGGACTACAAGACGTTGGACGGGACCGAGGTACTCCGGATCCCCGCCGGGACTCAAGGAGGCGAACTTTTTCGTTTCCGAGACCATGGTGTGCCCCACCTCCAGGGACGGGGCCGCGGCGATCTCGTGGTTGAGGTCGTGGTAGACACCCCCACCGATCTGACTGCCGAGGAAGAAGAGATCCTGCGTTCTCTGGCCGTCGAGCGTGGCGAGGTGGTGGCCGAGCCTGGGGACGGCCTGCTGTCCAGAATCCGTTCGGCCTTCCGATGACCGGTGTGCCGCCCGACGGTCAGGGCGGTCCCCACGTCTACGTTGAAGACCTCGATAAGCCAGCCCTCACCGACGAGGACCACCACCACCTAGCCCGGGTGCTTCGCCTCCGCGACGGCGACTCGCTGACCGTCGGAGACGGCTTGGGGCGGTGGTGCCCGGCCCGCTTTGGTTCCAACCTCCGGATCGCCGGCGAGGTGGTTGCGGTCCCTCCGCCCTCCCGGACGGTGGCCGTGGGGTTTGCCCTAATCAAGGGGGGGCGACCGGAACTAGTAGTCCAGAAGTTGACCGAGTTAGGAGTGGATCACATCCTTCCGCTGGCTACGGAACGTTCTGTGGTTCGGTGGAACGAGGCCAAGATTGCTTCACAGCACGAGCGGATGATCCGGGTGGCCCGAGAGGCCGGCATGCAGTCGCGACGGGTGAGACTGCCCGAGGTGTTCCCGGTGGCTCCGGTGGTGTCCCTGGTCGATGCTGCGATGGCGCAACCGGGTGGGGAAGTGCTGGATGCCGACGTGGAGTTGCTGCTAGTGGGACCGGAGGGTGGTTGGACGCCCGAAGAACTTCAAGAAAGGCGACGTATCAGCCTGGGGTCCACGATCTTGCGGGCCGAGACGGCGGCCATCGTGGCCGGGGTTCTACTGACCGCCCTACGCGACGGTCGTATGGCGGAAGCCGACGGGAAACGAGGAGACCCAGCCCGGTAAGCGCGCTGAACTATCCAATAGTTGCTGACCACACAGCGCGGTCAGTACGGTCACGTGCTGTGGCAAGAAGTTCGGACAATGGGGACGGCGAAGCCGGGGACTACAGCACCCAATTGGGTGACCGCATCCGGGTCATCCGGCGACAGAAGCGCCTATCACTCCAAGACGTGGAGGCGCGCTCGGATGCCGAGTTCAAGGCTTCGGTGCTCGGGGCCTACGAGCGAGGTGAACGCGCTGTATCTGTGCCCCGGCTCCACCGCCTAGCCGAGTTCTACAACGTTCCTGTGGACCAGCTCCTACCTCCGCTCGATGCTCGAACCGATGCCGAGACGGGAGGAACCGAGGAGTCCAGCGGGTGGACGACAGGCGACAAGGTCATCATCGACCTGGTGGCCCTCGGAGAAGCCTCCGGCCCACAGGTGGAGTTGATCCGCCGCTATTTGGAGATCATCCAGGTAAAGCGCCAGGACTTCAACGGACGGGTTCTCACTATTCGAGGCGACGACCTTCAGGCTCTGGCGGCCATCGTTGGAACGGGCGTCGACGAAGCGCCTGGCCGCTTGGTCGACATGGGGCTGTTCCGCAACACCCCGACCTCCTGATCGGCACCAGAAACGTGGTGACGGCCCCCGGAGGGGCCACCATCGCTCTACGGGCCGACCGGTAGTCTCAGTCGGACCATGAGTCTGTTCTCGCGCGTCCTGCGCAGTGGCGAGGGAAAGAAGGTCAAGGCCTTGGAGGCCTTGGTCCCCGATATCAACGCGGTAGCTGAACGCTTCACCGCGATGGACGACGACGGCCTGCGGGCCATGACGGGGGAGTTCCGTCAGCGCCTCGATCGTGGCGAGGAAATCGACGACCTCCTCGTCGAGGCGTTCGGTGTGGTCCGGGAAGCCGCGTGGAGGGTTATCGGACAACGACACTACGACGTCCAACTGATGGGGGGTATGGCCCTTCATTTGGGATGGGTGGCCGAGATGCGCACCGGAGAGGGAAAGACTCTCGTCTCAACACTCCCCGCTTACCTCAACGGCCTAGCGGGGCGGGGTGTCCACCTCTGCACGGTCAACGATTACCTGGCTAGCCGAGACGCTGAATGGATGGGTCAGATCCACCGCTGGTTGGGACTCACGGTGGGCTTGGTGCTGCCCGAGGTTCGGGACCGGGCCGAGAAGAGAAACGCTTATGCCGCTGACATCACCTATGGAACCAACAACGAGTTCGGTTTCGACTACCTCCGGGACAACATGGCAATGTCCGACGAGGAGAAAGCGCAGCGCGGCCACTCGTTCTGCATCGTGGACGAGGTGGACTCGATCCTCATCGATGAGGCCCGAACTCCGCTAATTATCAGCGGTCGGTTGAGTGAGGCGGCTGCCCTCTACCAACGGTTTGCTGCTGTGGTCCGGGGCCTCCAGCGCGAGCATCACTACGAGGTAGACGAGGAGAAGGGGATCATTGCCCCGACCGAGCACGGAGTCCACGCCGTCGAAGACGCTCTGGGCGTGGACAACCTGTACGACCAGGTTTCCTCCAATCTCGTTCACCAGTTCCACGCTGCGCTGAAGGCCAAGGAGCTCTACCAGCGAGACAAGGACTACATCGTGGTCGATGGTGAGGTCCGGATCGTCGATGAGTTCACCGGCCGGGTGTTGGAAGGGCGTCGATGGTCTGACGGCATCCACCAGGCCGTCGAGGCCAAGGAGGGGGTGCCGATCAAGGAGGAAAACCAGACCCTGGCCACCATCACCCTCCAGAACTACTTCCGCCTCTACGAAAAACTGGCCGGGATGACCGGAACGGCTGAGACCGAGGCTGCTGAGTTAGCCGGGATCTACGGCCTCCAGGTGGTCCCTATTCCCACCAACCGCCCGATGGTTCGCCTCGACCAGAGCGACCTGATCTTCAAGACGGAGGCCGGAAAGTTTGACGCCGTGGTGTCCGACATCGTGGAGCGCCGCGACGTTGGCCAGCCGGTGCTGGTCGGTACGGTCTCGGTGGAGAACTCTGAGCGACTTTCCCGCGAGTTAGAAAAACACGGCGTGGATCACGAAGTCCTCAACGCCAAACAACACTTCCGCGAGGCCGAAGTGGTGGCCCAGGCCGGCCGCCCGGGGGCAGTCACCGTAGCCACCAACATGGCCGGACGGGGAGTGGACATTCTCCTGGGCGGCAACCCAGAGAATCTGGCCGAGCGCGAGGTTCGAGCCAACGGCCTGGACCCTGCGACGCCGGAGGGCCGTGAGCGGATGAACGCTCTAGTGGAGCGGTTCGAGCCGGAGTGTGCCGAACTGGGGACCCAAGTTCGGGCCTCCGGGGGGTTATACGTACTAGGAACCGAGCGTCACGAGTCGCGTCGGATCGACAATCAGCTCCGAGGTCGGAGCGGCAGGCAGGGCGACCCGGGGGAGAGTCGCTTTTACCTTTCCCTGGAGGATGACCTCATGCGGCTGTTCGCCTCGGACACCGTCCGGGGTGTCATGGACCGGGCCCTGCCTGAGGACGTTCCTCTGGAATCCAAGATGGTGACCAAGGCCATCGAGCGAGCCCAAACCACGGTTGAGCAGAAGAACGCCGAAGTCCGCAAGAACGTCCTCAAGTACGACGAGGTGATGAACGAGCAGCGCAATGTGATCTATCGGCGCCGCGACCAGATGCTGGACGACACCAGCTTGCGTGAGGAGGTCTTCGAGGCCCTGAGTTCGGTTGTCGATGGGGTAGTCGACATGTTCTGTGGATCTGATCTCCCGGAGAACTGGGACCTGGACGGCCTACGGGTCGAGGTCGATTCGTACTGGCCCCTGGGTCTGTCAGTCGACGATCTGGCAGCCGTTCAGGGTCCCACCGAGTTGGCCGGAATTTTGGTAGCCGACGGATTGGCCGTCTTCGAGGCCCGAGAGATTGAGCTCGGAGCGGAGACCATGCGCGAGGTGGAACGCCAAGTGCTGCTACGGATCATCGACCAGCGCTGGCGTGAGCACCTCTACGAGATGGATCACCTCCGAGAGGGCATTCACCTCCGGGCCATGGGACAACGGGACCCGGCCACGGAGTGGAAGCGCGAAGGGTTTGAGCTATTTGGCCAGCTGGACGACCTGATCAGCAGAGACTTTCTTCGCTACGTGATGCGAATTCAGGTGACCACGGCCGACGATTCCGGGCAGCCATCCGACATGACGACCAGCGGCCCCGAAGGCCCGGTGGCCGGAGCGGCGGCCGTGGCCGCAGCTGCTGGGGCTCCAGCCCCTATCGAGGAATCGACCCCGACACCCATTCCCACCAAGGTCAACTCCGACTGGGAGAAGACCCCTCGTAACGCTCCTTGTCCGTGCGGGTCGGGGCGCAAGTTCAAGCAGTGCCACGGGAGCTGATATGCAGGACTTCACCGCTCAGTTACTCGCGCTCCGGAGTCGTCTAGACGAGGCGGCCACCTACCTCCGGATCGCCGAGCAGCAACAGCATCGGACAGCGCTGGAAACAGAAATGGCCGACCCGGAGCTCTGGAACGATCAGGACCGGGGACGCCGGGTCCAGAAGGACTTGGCCCGGGTGGTCGAAGACCTTGAGCTCCACAGTGGCCTGATCACTCGGCTAGAGGATGCCGAGACATTGGCTGAACTGGCCTCCGAGGAGGAGGACGAAAGCCTGGAGGGCGAGATCACCGAGGCAGTTGCCGACCTGTCGTCACGCGTAGACGCCCTTGAGTTACGAAGTCTGTTTTCCGGGCAGTACGACGAAGGCGACGCTGTCTGCCACGTGCAGTCCGGTGCCGGGGGAACCGACGCCCAAGATTGGGCCGAGATTCTGGTGCGCATGTACACCCGCTGGGCCGATCGTCGGGGCTTTGACCTGGTGATGGAGTCAGTATCGGAGGGCACGGAAGCTGGCTTGAGCTCAGCTGAGTTCGTGGTCCGGGGGCGCCACGCCTTCGGCCTTCTTCAGGGCGAGCGGGGTGTGCACCGCCTCGTCCGGATCTCACCGTTCAACAAGGAGGCTAAGCGTCAGACGGCCTTCGCTTCCCTTCAGGTAGTGCCCTTCTTCGACGAGATTGTCGACGAAGTGGAGATCGACGAGGGGGATCTGCGGATCGACACCTACCGGTCCTCGGGTGCCGGCGGCCAGCACGTCAACGTCACTGACTCGGCGGTCCGCATCACGCACTTGCCAACTGGAATCGTGACTTCCTGCCAGAACGAGCGGAGCCAGCACCAGAACAAGGACCATGCCATGCAGATGCTGGCGGCCCGTCTGTTAGATCTGGAACGCCAGAAGCGTGACGCGGAACTGGCCGAGATCGGCGGCGAGCGGCGGGGCGTTGACTTCGGAAGTCAGATCCGGTCCTACGTGCTCCAGCCGTACCAGATGGTCAAGGATCTCCGAACCGAGCATGAGGTGGGTGACGTGGCCCGGGTGTTGGACGGGGAGTTGGACGGCTTCATGGAGGCCTATCTACGTTGGGCCCGGTCCCGTCCTGAGGGCTGACGACCGACTGGTCGGCAGTTCGCGGAGGCCTCAGGGCGCCGCGAACGGCTGACGGGCCTCTGGTACCGTGCGCGCCGTGCCGCTACGACCGCTCCACCTCGTATCGACGCGACACGGGGTTGAGCGATGATCAAGTTGGAGGGCGTTTCCAAGATCTTCAAGGGTGACGTGGTGGCCCTGAAGAACGCCACGGCGGAAATCCAACGGGGTGAGTTCGTGTTCCTGGTAGGGCCGTCGGGTTCGGGGAAGTCCACCTTTATTCGTCTCTTGAACCGGGAGGAGGTCGCCGATTCGGGCCGGATCATGGTGGCCGGCAAGGACGTCGGTGCCCTGAGCTCATGGAAGGTGCCCTACCTGCGCCGAAATATCGGCTACATCTTCCAGGACTACAAGCTCCTACCCAAGAAGACAGTCTACGAGAACGTGGCCTTTGGCCTGGAGGTGATTGGCCGACCCCGGCAGGTGGTCCGCCAACAGGTCCCGGCCATCCTCGAACTGGTTGGTTTGACCCGGAAGGCCGAACGTTTGCCGGGTGAGCTCTCGGGTGGTGAACAGCAGCGGGTATCAATCGCCCGGGCCTTTGTGAACCGGCCACTCATCCTGCTAGCCGACGAGCCCACGGGAAACCTCGACCCGGCTACCTCGGTGGGCATTATGCGGCTCCTGGACCGGATTAACCGGACTGGTACGACAGTGGTTATGGCTACCCACGACCGGAGCATCGTCGACACGATGCGACGACGAGTCATCGAGTTGGACCGAGGGGTCATCAAGCGAGACGAGTCACGCGGGGTCTACGAGGACGGCCCGACCGGGATCTCCTGACGTGCTCTACCGACTCTGGTACTACGTCCGCGAGACAGTGGTCAGCCTGTGGCGAAACCTCAGCCTGACCTTGGCAGCCATTCTGACGGTGGCCATCTCCCTGTCCCTCGTGGGTGCTTCGCTGCTAATCCGTGAGGGCGCCGACCGGGCAACGGCCCAGTTTCAGGAGGGGGTCGAGTTCATTGTGTTCATGGTGCCCGATGCCTCGACTGAACAAGACGCGGCCATCCGGAACGTCTTGGACTCCAGTCCGGCGATCTCGAGGTACACCTATGTCGACAAGATGGCGGCCTACGAGGAGTTCCAGCGCCTCTTCACCGACAAGCCGGAGTTAGTCGAGAGCGTCTCGCCGGACGTCATGCCACCCTCCTATCGGATCGTGCCCACTAACCCGGAAGCAGGGAACGTGGCAGAGATGGCTCGTCAGTTTGGCGAGCAGCCCGGGGTGAAGGAGGTAGCGACCGCCACCGAGGCCATCCACCAGATCGAGGACTTCTCGAATCGAGTTAGCCAGGCCCTTCTGGTGGCGGCTGTCGTGTTGGTGGCTGTCTCTGCACTGCTCATCCTTAACACCGTGTTCACGGCGATTAGTGCTCGTCGCCAGGAAATCGAAGTCATGAAGGTTGTCGGGGCCACTAACTGGTTCATCCGCATCCCATTCATGCTGGAGGGGACAATCCACGGCCTGATCGGTGCGGTGCTGGCCATACCAGCACTGTTTGTGGTCGACGACCAGGTACTGGCCTACTTCCAGGAGTCGGACGCGGTGCCGCTCTTCCGAGGGTTCGCAGTACCCGATGGCTACATCTGGGACATCAGCCTTTGGCTGCTCGCCATCGGCGGGGCGGTGGGCATGATCGGCTCAGCGGTGGCTGTCACCCGGTACACGGACGTCTGAGCGGTGGCCGAGAATCCGGCCGCCTCTGCTCCCGGCCCGGGTTGGGTCCGCTTGGCTGAGGACGTACCGGTCGGGGGAGTCGTTTCGGCAGAACTAGCCGGCGAGGACTTGGTGGTATGGCGCACCTCGGCGGGACGCCCCTGCGTGGCGGAGGCCCGTTGTCCCTACCAGTGGTCCCACCTTGCCCACGAGGGGACGGTAGACGGCGAGGAACTGGTCTGCCTGAGCCACTTCTGGCGGTTTGGAACCGATGGCGAGGGATGGAAGCAGAACGTGAACGGCCGCCGCGACCGTAAAGGGGACTTGGCGGTCGTTGCGTGCGTGGAACACGATGGAACCATCTGGGTGCAGGATCCGGAGGACGCCAACACAGAGGAGTGAGAGCCGTGGGAATCGACCGGGATTTGCTCGGGCGTTACACGCTGGCCACCTGGGGCTACAAGCAGGGTGAGATGGTGGGCCTCATGATCCACCTTGGAGTCCGGCTGGGCCTCTACCAGGCTTTAGACGGTGCCGGGTCGGTCACTTCCGTTGACTTGGCTGTCGCCACCGGACTCCATGAGCGGTGGTTACGGGAGTGGCTCCGCAGTCAAGCCGCCGCCGAACTGCTGGCTTCCGAAGATGGCGAGACGTTTCTCTTGGAACCCGAGGCTGCCATGGTGCTGGCTCGAACCGACCAACCGACCTACGCCGCCGGCGTGTTCGCTCGCCAACGAGACCCGGCGGTGGCTAACGCACTGGTCGAGGCGTTCCAAACCGGCTTGGGCCTCACCTACGACGACCAAGGCGAGGGGTCCGAGGAGCATGTGGAGGCCATGTTGGCCCCGATGGCCCGGGCCCTTCTGGTGCCTACAGTGATTCCACTTCTGGACGGCGTGGTCGAGCGCCTGACAGATGGAGCCCGAGTGGTGGACGTGGGTTGCGGGGCGGGGTTGGCCCTCGAGTTATTGGCCGACGCTTTTCCGGGGTCTACCTACGAGGGTTACGACGTCTCGGAGCGAGCCGTTCAGGCAGCGAAACAGCGGTTTGCCGGTACTGACAACGTCACTATTCACCTGGCGGGAGGCGAGGAAGTTCCGCCATCGGGTGATGTGGACTTGATGCTCACCCTGGACTGCCTGCACGACATGCCGCGACCCGACTTGGCGATGGCCGCGATACGACAGGCCGTGGCCGACGACGGCACTTGGCTAGTCAAGGAGATCCGGTCGGCCCCTGAGTGGGGCCAGAACCTCCGAAATCCCATGTTGGCCATGATGTACTCCACCTCAGTGGCGTCCTGCATGGCTTCGGCTATGTCGACTCCTGACGGCCTGGGGTTGGGCACCCTAGGGCTTGACCCGGTAACTCTTGAGGCCATGGTTACCGAGGCGGGGTTCAGCCGGTTTACCCTCCACGAGGTGGAGGACCCCACCAACCTCTACTACGAGGTGCGGCCGTAGGTTCCAGCCTGTGACATCGCCTTGTTAAGCCGCTGGTTGTGATCTGCTCGCTAGTCGATCGACTCAGCCCACAGGGACCGGATCGGTGATCGGGAACACGCAGCCTGCCGAGGTGCCGAAGCCGGGTCCGTGTAGGCACGGGTACTCGTAGCGGCTGACCTGGACCGTGAGGCTGCCGTTCATCGACGTGACGGGACGCATGTCGACTGCATCTAGGTTGCCGAGGGCGACCAGATTGACTTGTATGGCAAGTCGACTGGGATCCGGGCCGGCGTCGTACACGGCCCGAGCTACGGCCCGGACCAGGCTGCACGCTTCGACCACCGTGCGGTAGATGTCGGTTGACGGGTCGTCGACTATCGCCGGGTCGTGGCCGGCTACCCGACCAAGCTCCCGGTTGCACAGGTCATCGAAGGGTCGGGACTCGAAACCGTCTTGCCGGTGGCTTCCCGTGGCAGAGCCATCCAGGATCCACGCGCCGTCGTAGTAGGTGCCGGCTGGGGGACCTCCAAACTCGGCTACTTCCGAGGCCACGGCATCAAGGCCCTGGCCGTCCAGCCCCGACTGGACGAAGGTCGGCTCCGGCATGCCCTGGTCCATCATCTCGAGGACCAGCCACGGCAGCGTCGTCCGGTCCAGGAGTGGGAAGATCAGATCGACCTCGACTTCCAGCATCCCGGCTACCGCCGTCTCCATGCCCACCCGGCAGGTCGTAGTGCCCTCACAGCCCAGTTGGTGGACAGTTGCCGTGAGATCACGTTCGGCCAGCGCCTCGAGGAGGATTTCCACGACACCGTCTGACCGCTGCGGAGCGTCGGGCGCCACGATGCCAATAGTCGCGCCGTCCAGAAGTCCCCTAGCAGCAGCGGTACTCACAGCTAGCCGAAGGCTGGTCCGGTCACCGGGTTCCAGGGAGAGGAGGAGGCCTCCGGAGCGTTCCAGGTCTCGATCGGAAATGCCGCGGGTGGTTATGAAGGAGGTCCGGTGGGTTCGGGTCAGGCAGGGGGCTGTCGTCCCGGGGACAGCCTCCACGGCCAGTACGACGACTGCCCGGTGGACCTCTACTGCTTCAAGGCAGGCCACCTCTCTGAGCGTGTCGATGTCGAACCCCCCTCCACCGAGGGCTGAGACGTCGACTGTCCGGAGGTCTAACCGTCTGCCGTGAATACCCCCGCACTCGCCGTTGACCATGTCGACGAAGGTTCGAACCATGGCATCCACGTCACCCACCGGCGCGGCAAAGCCGATCCGCTCTAGCTCTTCTAACCGGGTGTGGAGGTGGACGACGATGACCGCCTCAGCGCTTATGCCGGGCTCCACATCCACCGGATCGTCCTCCGGAGGTGGTGTGGGAAGGCAGAAGGCTTTCAGGGACTGGAACGGATGGTTCCGGTCGAAGCCGGCCTGGAAGGTCTCGTAGGTGCTTCCTCGAGGGTCGATGTAGTGGCCGTCTACGATGGTTCCAGCGGGCACCGTCGTCCGGAAAGCCGGTTTGGTGTCTGCTTCCTCGCCGTTCACTTCGCTCTGACTCTCCAGGCCCTCGTCGTCGCTATTGCCGTCAGAGACCTCCTCATCTTTCCCACCGTCCTCTTCAACAGGTGGCGTTTCGGTCATCGGTGTGGGTACCGACGTCGTTGACTGCTCGTTCGTTTCGTCGGCCCAACTTGACGTCGTGGTCGGAGCAACGGTGGACGCTGTCGCGACGAGTTGGGCCTGATCGGTGGCGTCAGCCGCGCAGGCCGCGGAGAGAAGGCCAAGGAGCAAGGTGAGCGCGGTAGCGGGGAGGTGGAGTCGCATCATGGGGGAAGGTGACCGGACGAGACGGTGAGCCAGCGTGGACAGTATGCGCGGTCGCTGCCGGGTTCCGGTGGAGGTGCCCGAGGTGATGGCGTCCGATTGCGTAGCCTCTTCGGGTGCCGGAGCCCGACGACGACGCGACCGAGGCATCGGAGCCCGACGACGACGCGACCGAGGCATCGGAGCCCGACGACGACGCGACCGAGGCATCGGAGCCCGAAGAGGCTCGACCGGTACCAGAACGGGACTCGGCGGAGCGCGGGACCGAGGTGTCTGACAGGCTCCGGGAACGGCGGTCTGCCTTCTTCCGCAGGAGGGTGGGGTCCACTTCAGCGGTGTCCGATCTTCCGGAACCGACTGGGGGACGGTGGACCGAAGAGGAGTCTGACCGGCAAATTCGGGCCTTCTTGCTCCGGCTTGCAGAAGGCCGCCAGCTGGTCCACCGGGATGACCCAGTGCAGTTTCTCCGCGAGAACGACCTCCTCCTCCTCTTCGGTCCCGAAGAGGAGGAGGCGTTCGCAGCGCTGGCCCTGCGCTTCCCGGACGAGACGGTCAGCCGGTGGGCAACGCTGCTCAGCGGTGGAGACCGATCGGAGGCCTTCGGACCGCGTTCCCGTGCCGAGCGTCGCGATGAAGCGGCTGTCGTTCGCTCCCTTCATGTTGGGCTGCGTAAGCGGGTGCTGAGCGTGCTGGTTTTTCTGATCTTGGCAGGAGGGCTTGTGGCATTAGGACGAACCCTCCTGACCGAGGCCCCCGAGGACCGGTCCGAGCGAGCGTTGCGGTTTGCCTCTCCGGTAGTTGACGACTCGGGTGACGGCCGGCTGGGGTCGGTCGCCGGTGGACCACCGGTGGTCGAGCCGGCGCTGGTGGCAAGCGCCGACCTCCTGGTGGCCGTCCTGCGAGGTGATGGCGAACCGGCGGATCGGATCCGACTGGACGTCCCCGCTAGGGAACTTCCCGTCGCCCTTGGGGCGGTCGTGGGAACCGTCTTCGAACACGCCGGCGGTCAGGTGGCAATGGTAGGTCCCGAAGGCTGGTGGACCGAGGCCTGTATCCGGGTTGCTGTGGCTACTGAGTTACTGCGACCGCTCGATGTGGTGATACACGAGGATGCCGATGGCGCCTGCCCCGCCGACGTAGTTGGTCGACAGGCACACGTCACGTGTGCCGGCGACCGGGTTCTAGTTCTGGCTGTGGACATCCCCCAGGGTGCGGTCGCCCTGATCGAAGGTGGATCGGCCTGGGCGGAGTCCATCCGTTTCGGCGTAGAGACGACCCCGAGCGCTGTCTCCCGGTGGGAGACTCTGGCCGTCCGCGGATCCATCGTCGTCCCCGATGTGGCGGAGGCTGTGGCTATTCCGCGGTTCGGCGGCTCCTCTGGCGACGAGCTCACTTTTGATCTTGATGACACTGAGAACGGTCCGAGCAGCGGAACCTGCGTTCTAACCTGAGGTTCCGCGACAGAAGACCGGCCCGATCTGGTCCTACTCGCCCGGTACGGTGAGGAGATGTGCGGCCGCGTGGTGACCACGTCGTCACCCGAGGAACTGAGCGAGTACGTGGGCGTCTGGGATGTCGTCGAGGCCTTGGAAGGACCGGACCACAACGTTGCCCCTTCTGGTCCGCTCCCCGTGGTCTGGGTCGATGACCAGGCCACTTCCGGTCGCCTCCTGGGTGTTGCCCAGTGGGGATTGGTCCCGTCGGGAGCTGTCGATCCGGCTATCGGCGCCCGGCTGTTCAACGCCCGGGCGGAAACGGTGGCCATCAAGCCCTCCTTCCGGGCGGCTTTCCGTCGTCGTCGGTGCCTTGTTCCTATCGACGGCTTTTACGAATGGGGACCGAGTGCAGCCAGTTCGCCGAAACAGCCGTGGTTCGTCCACCGGATTGATGGCTTTCCACTTGCCGTGGCCGGCTTGTGGGAGTTCCAGTCCGACAATGACGACCGGACCCTTCGGACATGCACGGTGGTGACGGTTCCTGCGAACGCCGATCTGGCACCCGTCCATCAGCGAATGCCCGCAGTCGTGGCCGAAGATGATTGGGACCGTTGGTTGGATCCCACCACCTCGGATCGGTCCACGTTGGAGGAAATCCTTGCACCGTCCCCCGACGGCCTGCTGGCCCTCCATCCGGTGGGCCGTCAGGTCAACGACGCCCGGCAGAAGGGTCGGGAACTCACGGTCCCGGTCTCACTGAAGGTTTCGCCTGAGGGAGTGGGCTCCCAGGAGGCCCTCTGGTGAAGGCCGTGCCTACTTTTGAGCGCACGGCGCAGTCTCTGGAACGGACAGGCGAAACCGTGGTCACTACGGTCGTCTCGGTCCGTCGCCGCCTCGACATCGTGATGCTCCGTTGGCAGGCTCGACTCGACGCCCCTGTCTGGGACCGTAGCCTGCCGTGGATTTCTGCTGTGGTCCTCGCCGTGATCCTTTCGCTCCTGGCCCTGGCCCGCTACCGGGACCTCGGGGTGGGGTACGAGTTAGGGCACTACGTCCAGGCTGCGCACCTGATGGACGTGGGCGTCCCCCCGGTGGTCAGCGACCTGGGCTACAACGTCTTCGCCGATCAGGGAGCCTGGATTCTCTGGCCGCTTGTTTGGGCTATGCGCGTCCTGCCACAGGTCCCGACCATGCTCCTCGTGCAATCAGTGGCTTTGGCTCTTGGGGTGGTGCCGATCTGGCGTATGGCCCGAGGACCGGCGAACCTGCGGATCGGTGGGGCGACCGCTCTCATGCTGGCTTACGCGCTCCACCCGTCGGTTCATGACCTAAACCTGGCCGGGTTCCATCCAGAGGCGCTAGCCGTCCCGGCCCTGATGGCCGCTTACTTGGCCGGCCACGCCGACCGGTGGCGTCTGGTGGCCCTTCTGGCGTTGCTGGTGGTGTGCACGCGATCTGACCTGGGTCTGGCCGTGGCGGCGCTTGGCCTGGTGATGGTGGGAGAGGATCGTCGTACCCCGGGCTGGTCCTTGGCCGGCTTTGGCCTGGCTTGGTTTCTGGTGATGTCGTTCGTGGTCCAACCGCTGTTGGGTGATGGCGACTACCCACATCTGGGCGCCTTCGCCCACTACGGGGACGGCTTGCTGGGGATCGTCCTCGGAATACTGAGCGACCCCCTTGGCTTGGCCGGGGACCTGTTCGGTCGGGACGGCTTTGAGAAGGTGCTCCTGCTGCTGGCCCCCGTTCTTTTCCTTCCGTTGGTCAGGCCTCGGTACTTGGTCCCCGTCCTTCCCCTGCTAGCGCTCTACCTGGTAGCTGATGTGGACGACGCCGGCTACGGGAACCCTCAGCAGGACGTGGCCGTTTTGGCTTTCGTATTTATCGCAGCGGCCTATGCCCTAATGCGGATCGGCACCCCTGGGGTGAGCCGCATCCTGGTTGACCGTCGAGTCCTGACCGTTCTCGTTCTGACGGCCATCGTGTTTTTCGTACGCGATGCCGCCTCATCACCGTACGAGGAACCGTGGAACTGGGGGCGGCGGTCCCCGGTTGATGTGGCTCGGGTGTCGGCAGCCACCCTCATCGGTGACGAGGCCAGGGTCAGTGTCCCGCCCGAGATCTATCCACTCGTTGCCGACCGACAAGAAGTCCACGTGCACCGTCGCTCCCAGGGGCCGCTGCCCAACCTGGACTGGGAGGAACGGTTCGACGCCGTAGTCCTCGATGAGATGTCGATGGGGTGGACCCAGGCTGAGGGAAGGTTGTTCGAGAGCCGGCTGATCCTGATGGACTTCCGAAAACGGATGGACCGAGACGGAGTTAGTCTCTGGATTCGGCGACCGGGAACCTGAGCCTGGTCGCCGACCCGTTAAGTCACTTCGGCGTGCCCCTCGGCTCGTAAGGCGCCACGGAGCAGGTCGGCTACGACGTCTAGGTCAGCCGGGTCGGCGTTGGCATCGGCTTGGGCAAAGTCCAAGTGGCTCATGTTCTCCAGGGGGACGACGTGTAGGTGGGTGTGGGGTACCTCGAAGCCGGCGACCATCAGCCCGATCCGGGTCGGTGACAAAACGGCCATTTGGGCTCGGCCCACAGCGTGGGCCACACCGGTGCAGTGGGCAACCACCTCGGCGGGCAGGTCTGTCCACCGGTCCACCTCGGCTATCGGGATGACCAGCACGTGTCCGCGGTTAAGGGGTCGGATGTCGACCATGGCTACGCACGTGGCGTCGCGCCAGACGATCCGACCTGGGATCTCGCCGTTAATGATGCGGGTAAAGATGGAGGCCATAGACCCTCCCGACAAGCAGGGCGGCGCCCGACGCGGGCGTCGCTGAGCCGGATCGTAGGCTGTGTCCGATGGAAGGGGAGACCGACGCCGCCCCGGAACCACTCCGCATCGGGTGGTCTGGTCTGTGGACCGTTCCTAATGCCATCACCGTGCTCCGGCTGGGCTGCATTCCGTGGTTTCTATGGCTTCTCTTCGAGGAAGGGAACCGGACTGATGCCGCCCTCCTCCTGGGCGCTCTGGGGGCCACTGACTGGGTGGATGGGTGGATTGCTCGCCGTTTTGACCAAGTCTCCGAGGTGGGGAAACTCTTAGACCCGACCGCCGACCGTCTCCTACTGGTGGCGGCTCTGATATCGATGATGGTCGACGGCTCTATTCCGATCTGGTTTGCAGTGGCGGTGCTGACCCGGGAGGTTCTGGTAGGGGTGGCAGCTCTAGTCCTGTTGGGTCTTGGTATGCGAAAGATCGATGTGACGTGGTGGGGCAAGACCGGGACCTTTGCCCTTCTGTGGGCCGTCCCATGCTTCCTGGCCGGCCAGTCCACGGCGTTTGCCAACGAGGTTTTCACCGTGGCTGCCTGGGTCTTCGGGCTCCCAGGCCTGGTGATTTCGTGGATTGCCGGGTGGGGATATCTGCCAGTAGCCCGCCAAACCCTCCGTGAGAGTCGAGCGGCGCGGTGAGGAGCGCCGAGGCTGTCCACCGCCCGGGCGTTGGCGTCGTGGGGCTTAGGGAAAGGTAGTTTCGAGCCCGTGAACGTTCCGTCCGACCTGGGGTACTCCACCGACCACGTGTGGGTTCGGAAACTTGACGACGATCTAGTTCGAGTTGGTATTACCGACTACGCCCAGGATGCGTTGGGCGACGTGGTCTTCGTGGATGTCGTGGAGGTCGGTACGACGGTGGTGGCAGGAGCGATTTTCGGCGAGGTCGAGTCCACTAAGTCGGTGTCTGAGCTTTTCGCGCCAGTCTCCGGCGAGGTGGTGGCCGTCAATGAGGACTTGGAGATCACGCCGGAGAAGGTCAACGAGGACCCTTATAGCGACGGCTGGATCTGTGAGATGAAAACGGAGGGACCGAATACCGACGGCCTGCTGGACGCCTCGGCTTATTTGGCCCTCGTGGGGGTCTGAGCTGTGTCCACCGAGTGTCCCGGTTGCGGCCGCCAGACGTCGATAGACGAACGGTTCTGTGGGGCCTGTGGGACCCGCCTCGTCTCTTCGGACGAGGAAGTCACCGACGCCTTCGATCCGGTGGAAGCGGTGCCCCACAGTGAAGACCGCGAACGATTCTCGGTGAAGTGCGGCCTATTCGTAGTGGAGTCTGGGCCCAAGGCCGGGGCGCGCTACGGCCTCGAGGCAGCAGCAACGACCATCGGCCGCCACGGGGGCGCGGACATTTTGCTGGATGACGTCACCGTGTCCCGCCACCATGTCGAGGTGGAACGAACCGGCGACCGGTATTTGGTCCACGACGTGGGATCTTTGAACGGCACCTACCTGAACGGTAGGCGAATCGAATCGTGTGAGATCCACGACGGTGATGAAGTGCAGATCGGGCGCTTCAAACTGGTGTTCTTCCACGGCACTGCGGGTTGAGGGTGGCATGGTCGCTGACAGGGGCGCGGGACCGGACAGTCTCCTGAACATCGGGGAGGTCCTGACCCGCCTAGAGGCGGAGTTTCCGGATGCAACGGTTTCCAAGATCCGCTTCTTGGAGTCTCGGGGCCTTCTGACTCCCGGACGCTCGCCGTCCGGCTACCGACAGTTTGTGGAAGCTGACGTGACCCGCCTGATTTGGATTTTGCGCCAGCAGCGAGACCACTTCCTGCCCCTCAAGGTGATTGGGGGCCTTCTCGCCGAGGGTCGAGATCTCGTCGAGGAAGGTGACAGATCAGGGCAACCCCTAAGAAAGGAGGCTCGAGTTAGAGACCTTGGCTCGGTCAGCATGAGTCGTGAAGAGTTGGCTATGGCAGGTGGCCTCGAGGTGGAGACCGTCGACGAACTGGAACGCCTCGGCCTCCTTGAAGGGCAAGAGATCGGGACCTCAGTGGTGTACGACGGCGACGCCGTCCTGGTGGCCCGAGTGGCAGCTCGTTTTGCTGAGCACGGCTTCGACGTTCGCCACCTTCGGATGTACCTGGTTGCCGCACAGCGTGAGGCCGGCATCATCGAGCAGGTATTGCGGCCGATGCTCCGCGAGGGCGACGGCCGTTCTCAGGCCGAGGTCCGGCAGTTGGTCGACGAGTTGTCCGACGCCGGGGCCGCCCTCCACGACCTCCTCCTCCGACGCTCTCTCGGACCGTTCGGCTGATGGGCGCACCGGTCCTCCATTGTGGGGCGTTGACCATCGCCGCAAGGGTGAAGGAGATGGCGGCAGAGCTGGACGCCGATCTCGACGACGGAGCGGTGGTGGTCGGGGTCTTGAAGGGCTGCCTGCCCTTCCTTGCTGATCTGACTCGCCACATGAATGCCCCCATCGAGATGGACTTCTTAGCTCTCACCGCCTTTGCCCCAGATAGCGGTCGGGTACGCCTCACGCACGACTTGACAGTCGACGTCGAGGGACGGCAAGTAGTCCTCGTGGAAGGGGTGGTCGACACTGGGTTCCGGCTGGACTACCTCTTGCGTCATGTGCTGGCCCACGGTGCAGCCGAGGTTCGGGTCTGTGCCCTGTTCGATCGGGCGGACCGGCGTGTACTTCCAATCGAGGTGGACTTGGTCGGGTTCTCGACGACGGCCTCATATCTCGTGGGCTACGGCCTGGACCACCGGGGGGAGTTCCGGAACCTGTCCGGCGTGGTCGAGGTGGACTTGGCTGAGTTAGAACGAGGTGGTTCCGTCGGGATTGATGAAGTTTGGAAGGTCGGCCGCTCAGAGGACCGGCACTAAGGTTCCGGCGTGTCTCTCCGCTGCTTTTCCGCGCGTCTTCCATGATCGAGATGGAGGTAGTGGGTGTGCAGGAGGTCCTGCCATCCAACGTGCCCGTGGTGCTACTTCGCGAATCAGAGGGCGAACGCTTGCTCCCCATCTTCATTGGAATGCCGGAGGCTACGGCAATCGGTTTGGCCCTTGCCGGACAGGACCCGCCACGGCCCCTAACTCACGACCTGCTTGCTGCTGTCCTTGCCACCTTTTCGGTGACCTTGGAACAGGTTGTAGTGACGGAACTGCGCGATCGGACGTTTTTCGCTGAGGCGTACCTACGGGGCCCAGCAGGCGTAGAGGTGCTATCAGCCCGGCCGTCGGATGCCATTGCCTTAGCCGTACGGACGGGCTGTCCAGTCTTCGCCACTGAGGAGGTAGTCGACGAGGCCGGATACCTGGCTCCGCCTACCGAGGAACCGGCGGCTGAGGAGCAGGTGGAGGAATTTCGCGCTTTTCTGGACTCAGTGGACCCCGAGGACTTCGGGGGCTGAGCTAAATCCTTTGCCCGGTGTCTCGCGCTCAGAGCGTTGGAATAACCGCGTGGGGCGCGAAATCCTTGACCCCGGCACGCCATACCAATAGCCTGACTTCGAAGTCACAGGGCTGTAGTTCCACTGCTGTGGTGCGTGGCCCCGGTCCGTCAATCCGGGCCGCGATGCGAGGGAGACGTCCCATGACCACGAAAGCGCCGGCGACACAAGAAGGGTATCCCGGCAAGCGAGCCGCCGAGATCGCCGGAATCACCTACCGCCAACTCGACTATTGGGCCCGCACCGATCTAGTGATGCCGTCGTTGGCCCGGGCCACGGGCAGTGGTAGCCGACGGCTCTACTCCTACCGGGATCTCCTGGAGTTGCGGGCCGTCAAGTCCCTACTGGACGCGGGAATTCGACTAGATCTAGTTCGGGAGGTTTTCGCCTACCTGACTGACCAGCTTGACGAGGACGTGACCCAGGTCAATCTGGTAATCAGCGGCTCCTCGGTCATGGTCCGGACAGGAGAGGAAGAGATCGTGGACCTCCTCCGTAACGGCCAGGGTGTCCTGAACATCCTTCCGCTCTCAGGAGTCAAGGACTTGGTGGACGCGCGGATCGTGGAGCTTTATCCGGAGGGGCGTCGGACAGCCGGGGACGAGACGACGGCTTCAGCCGTCGGCCAATAGGCGTAGAGGTCGAACCATTAACGACGGATCGCGTGTCGACGAAGTGGAGACGGCCACTGTCCACCGAATCCAGCCACCGTCTTCAACGGCTCCGAATTTCGCCCACGAGTCGGAACGGCGGATTGCCGAACTCCTGGACTTTTACGAGATCGCATGGGAGTACGAGCCTCGAACTTTCGTCTTGGAGACAGGCCCTGACGGTCGTCTCCGTACTGCTTTCACTCCCGACTTCTACCTTCCGGACCACGACCTCTACTTGGAGGTCACCACGCTGCGTCAGTCGCTGGTAACGCGCAAGAACCGCAAAGTTCGTCTCCTACGTCAGACGCATCCGGATGTCCGGGTCCGGATCCTGTACCGGCGAGACCTCGATCGCCTCCAGATCACCCACGCAGCGTGACGGTAGACGGCTGACTGGTCGGCGAGGTTTAGGGATCAGTCCAAAAGATCGGGCTGGTCGCGCAGAATCTGCTCAAAGAGTGGCTGGGCGCTAAACCAGCTAGCGAAGTCTCCGCCTACCTGCCGGTGGGTACTGGCCGCTGTCTCGTCATCCATCACGATTGGCTGGCCAGCCGCCTCAGCTAGAAGTTGGGCCTGACAGGTTCGTTCCATCGTGACGAAAAGCCAGGTGGCGGCATCCACGCTGGCCCCGACTGTCAGTAGACCGTGGTTACGAAGGATGGCAGCGCTCCGGTCACCAAGGGCGTAGGCGATGCGCTTACCCTCCTCCGGGTCGGTGACCACGCCCGTGTAGTCATCGAACAGGACATGATCTCCGAAGAATACGCAACTGTCCTGGGTGATCGGGTCCAGAGTGCGCCCCAGCGCCGACCAGGCCTTCCCGTGGAGGGAGTGGGAATGGGCGGCAGCCACGATTTCCGGTCGGGCCATGTGAAGGCCGGAGTGGATGGCAAACGCCGCCTGGTTGACGGCGTAGTCGCCCTGGAGAACCTCTCCGGCGTGGCTGACCAGTAGGAGGTCGGAGACCCGAATGTGGCTGAACGGCGTGCCAAAGGGGTTAACCCAAAAGCAGTCGGTGTGTTCGGGATCCCGAACGGTGATGTGGCCGGCTACACCCTCGCTGAAGCCGAAGCGCCCGAAGATCCGGAAGGCGGCGGCTAGACGTTCTTTACGATGCCGTCGTTCTGACGCGATGTCGTCGAAAACCGGGATGTCGTAAGGGATCGGCTTGTCGGACCGGATTGCCGGATTATTCGTAGGTTGGGTCACCGCCGCCTCCGGTACGGGTCTTGAGGAGCAGTGTAGGTGGTGCTCTGGAGGCAAGCCGAGACGGCGTTACGCGAATCAGCCGGGCAGGACATCGACCGTCCGCTGGCGGAGCCAGTGGTCGGCCAGGACGAGTAAGGCCATGGCTTCCACCATGGGTACGGCTCGAGGAAGCACGCACGGGTCGTGGCGGCCGCGGGCCTCCAGCGTTATTGCTTCGTTGTCCGTGGTCACTGTGTCTTGTTCGGAGGAGATGGTGGCGGTGGGCTTGAATGCCACCCGGAAGATCAAGTCAGCGCCGTTGGTTATACCGCCCTGGACGCCTCCCGATCGGTTGGATGCTGTAGCGGGACCGTTGAGGCCGGGAACGAAGGGATCGTTGTGCTGGCGGCCGGTCATGGCGACGGCGTCGAAGCCGCTGCCCACGTCAAACCCCTTGGCGGCCGGAAGCGAGAGCATGCCCTTAGCGAGATCGGCTTCCATCCGGTCAAAGACCGGAGCTCCGAGGCCCGCCGGTACGCCTCGCGCTACGCAACTGACGATCCCGCCCAGCGAGTCACCATCACGTCGGGCGTCCTCGATGAGCGTCGTCATGGCTGCGGCCACCGTCGGGTCCGGACAACGGGTGGGGTGGGCCTCGACGTCTTCGAGGGCTACCTCCGAGGGGTCCACCTCGGCGACGAGGTCGTGGACGCGTGAGACCCAGGCCAGGACCTCTATTCCAGCCACCTCGACCAGTAACTGACGGGCGATGGCACCAGCAGCCACGCGGCCGATGGTTTCCCGAGCGCTGGCCCGTCCGCCACCCCGCCAGTCCCGATGCCCGTACTTGGCGTCGTAGGCCCAGTCGGCGTGGGAAGGTCGGTATAGATCACGGAGGTGCTCGTAGGCGGAGGGCCGGGCGTCGTCGTTGCGGACTAGTACGGCAATCGGGGCTCCGGTGGTTCGGCCTTCGAACACGCCGGACAGGATCTCGGCCCGATCAGCTTCCCCTCGCTGAGTGGTGAGGTGGCTCTGGCCCGGGCGGCGGCGGTCCAAGTCGGCCTGCAGATTCTCAGCCGTTAGGGCCAGACGCGGTGGACAGCCGTCGACCACGACACCGATTCCGGCGCCATGGCTTTCGCCCCAAGTGCTGAGGCGGAAGGTGTGTCCGAAGGAGCTTCCCACAAGACGAGCATAGAGGTGGGGCGACTATCGATCCGTGGAGGTTTATCGAGAGACAATGTGATCGGGAGGCTGTGCGTCAACGGGATCGCTACCATCACCGCCTGTGGAGGGGATCGGTGGGGGCCTGAACCTGGCCAGCGCATGGGAGGCGGTAGCCGACGTGGCGGGTGACCACCCTGCCGTGTCAGCGGCTGGACGGCGGTTCTCGTGGATGGAGTTTGATAATCGAGCCAGCCGCCTAGCCGGAGCGTTGGCCGACCACGGCTTGGGATTGGATTCCAAGGTTGCGTTGTATCTCTACAACGGCCACGAGTATCCCGAGGCCCAATATGCGGCGTTCAAGGTGCGGGGAGTCCCGGCGAATGTGAACTACCGGTACACCAGTGACGAGCTGGCTTACATCTTGGATAATGCTGACGCTGAGGCTCTCTTTTTCGACCACACCCTCGTCGACCGAGTTATGGCCGTTCGCGATCGGTGTTCGAAGTTGCGGTTAGTGATCCAGGTCGGCGGCGATGCTGTGCCCGACTGGGCGGTGGGCCATGAGACGGCGGCTTCTTTTGATCCGATGCCCCGAATCGACCGGTCGGGTTCCGACCTCTGGTTCCTCTACACCGGCGGGACTACTGGGATGCCTAAGGCCGTCATGTGGGACCACGCGAACCTGTTTGGAGCCATGGGGGCCACCTTCCGGCCGTTTGGGGAGAACGTGCCAACCACACCCGCTGAGGCAGCGGCGTCGGCCGGGCGGATCCTCGCTGCGGGCAGGGAGATCCGGCAACTGTGCGCCGCTCCGCTGATGCACGGAACCTCAGGCATCTCCGGCCTAGCCACTCTCAGTCACGGCGGGATGTTGTCCACGCTGTCTAGTAGGAACTTCGATGCCGACGAGCTTTGGCGAACGGTAGAGGCCGACCAGATCACCATGATCAGCATGGTGGGTGATGCCTTCGGGCGCCCCATGGTGGAGGCTCTGGACCGAGCGGCTGCCGAAGGGCGGACGCCGGATCTCTCGTCTTTGAAACTTTTGTTGTCTTCGGGGGTGATTTTCAGCGGGCCGATGAAGGAGGCTCTCCTAGATCACCACCCGTGCACGATCGTGGACGCGTTGGGGTCCAGTGAGGGCGTTGGCATGGCCAACCAGGTCACTTCACGTGAACACCGGGATACAGCAACGGCCCGTTTCGCCCTCGGCGAGCACACCCGGGTTTTTACCGAGGACGGCCGAGAGGTGGAACCAGGTTCGGGGGAACGGGGACAGCTCGCCCTCGGCTATCCGCTTCCCATGGGTTACTTCAAGGATCCGGTCAAGACGGCGGAAGTCTTTCCCGAGGTGGCCGGACGTCGGTGGTCGATTCCCGGAGATTGGGCCACGGTGGAAGCGGACGGCACGATCACCTTGCTGGGTCGAGGATCAGCCTGCATCAACACGGGAGGCGAGAAGGTGTTCCCCGAGGAAGTAGAGGAGGCCCTTAAGGAATTGGACTTGGTGGTCGACTGCAATGTGGTCGGTATCGATGACGAGCGCTGGGGTCAGGCGGTTACAGCTGTGGTTGAGCTAGCCACCCCCGGGGCGATTCCAGCTGAAGACCTGCGCTCGCAGGTTCGAGAGCGCCTGGCCGGCTACAAGGTCCCGAAGAGGATCGTCCTGGTGGACCGACTGCAGCGCAGCCCAAACGGAAAGGCTGACTATCGGTGGGCCCGATCGGTGGTCGAGGAGTCGTCCGGCACCTGATCGCCGGGTGACTCAGCTGTCGAGGGCTGCCTGGCCGATCGACTCGTGCTGGCTGGGGTTACGGCCCGCGAGTATCTCGTTGTGGCGTCGAGAGATGATTTCGCGGTGGTCCTCGTCGGTGAAGATCCAGAACGTACCGTCCATGATGGCGCTGAGAACTAGGGCGGCTACCTCGGAAGGGTCCTTGGCATTAACGGCCATCCACTCTTGCACGGCTCGCTCGCGTGCCAGGTCCTCATCGGAAGACGGCTCAGCTAGTCGATTGACCAGATGCTCCGGACGGTTACGACCGGAGGCGAAGATCCCGGTATTGACAAAGCCCGGACAGAGGGCGCTTACACCGACTCCGGAACCGAGGGCCGCCAGTTCGTTGTACAGGGTTTCGGCGATGGTAACCGCAGCGTGTTTGGAGGCGTTGTAGGGCCCGAGCCCTGGGTGGGAGGTGTGGCCGGCCACCGACGCGGTGACCACCACGTGTCCCGCATCGCGGTCAATCAGGCCACCGAGGAAGGCATCCAGGCCGTGGACGATGCCCCATAGATTTACGCCTAGAACCCACCGCCAATCATCCAAGGTGTGGTCCACGATGGGACGGCTAGAAGCCACGCCGGCGTTCAGGCAGACCACGTGAGGCGGCCCGAGGGCATCAGCGACCCCGGCGGAGAAGCGGCCCATTGACTCGACGTCGGAGACATCGAGCCGGGCTCCGTAGACGTTGGCCCCCGAGTTCCGGAGTTCTTCCACGGCGGCGTCTAGGGCCAGTTCCTCGACGTCCCCGACGGCTATTGCCATACCGGCTTCAGCGAAGCGATAAGCGAGGGCCAGGCCAATTCCCGAGGCACCTCCGGTGATTACGGCTACCTGGCCGTTTAGTTCCTGCATGATGACGCCTCCGTTCTGGTGGGTCAGAGTTCGAGAAGGGCCTGCTCGAGGACCTCGGGCAGGGCGGGGTGGATGTAAAGCTGGTCTCGGGCCATCTGGTCGACGGTTTGGCCGGCCACCATGCCCTGGAT